>Ga0209011_1000023_pt1 | contig 121780 bp, 105 predicted proteins | sample BlaSpr_A8_OM1_M3_FD_187986 | JGI IMG/M metagenome (GOLD analysis project Ga0209011, IMG submission 187986) | Forest soil microbial communities from Thunder Bay, Ontario, Canada - Black Spruce, Ontario site 2_A8_OM1_M3 (SPAdes) (version 2) | ecosystem: Environmental > Terrestrial > Soil >...
TCATTTCCACCACAGGCTCGTCCATGAGGGCGGATGGCAGGTGATCAAAGCGGGCAATGAATTCCGATTCCTTCCACCTGAACAGTTCGTCATCAGACGGGCGCGCGGGCCGGGGATGCGCTGGGCGGCCTGACTGTCGCGTGCCTTACGCGATGCGCCTGCGCAGTGTCGTTGCGCCCGCGACGAGGACGACGATGACAAACCCCAGCACGACGCCTACGTCCAGCTGCAACGAGCTCCATGACAGGTCGGCGCCCTTGACCATCACGTCGCGCAGGCCGTTGACCGCGTACGTGAGAGGCAGCACGTTGGAAAGCAACTGCAGCGGCTTCGGCTCACTTGAAACGGGGAAGAGGATCCCGGAGAGCAGCAACTGCGGCACGATCACCAGCGGGATGAACTGCACCGCCTGGAACTCCGTGCGCGCGAACATGCTCAGGAAGATGCCCAGGTTGACTGCTGCGATGGCCATCAGCGCCTCGATGCCGAAGATGAGCGCGACGTTGCCGGCGTTGTGGACCTTGAGCACCGCCAGCGCAAAGACCAGGACCTCCCCTGACTGCACCAGCGCGAGTACGGTAAACCCGAGCATGTAGCCGATCACGATCTCGCCACGCCGCAATGGGCTCGCCATCAAACGCTCGAGGGTGCCCTGCGTCCGCTCGTTGAGGAAGGAGACTATCGTGACGACGAACACGAGGAAGAAAACGACGATGCCGATGAAGGCTGCGCCGAAATAGTCGAGGGTGTCGAAGCCGGGGCCGCCGTAGAGATACAAGACCTTCGGCTGGACGCTCAGCGTGCGGCCGGCCGCCTGGGCCAGGGTCGATAGCAGTGCCTGCTGCAGAGCCTGAAGGACAGGCCCCGGGGTCCCGGGTTGCGATCCTTCGACATGGACTTCCGGTGCGATGACGCCCTGTTGCGCTTGCGCGCTGAAGTCGGTGGGAAAAACGATGTACGCGACAAGAGTCCCATCTTTGAGCTTGGCATCGCCGTCTGCGGCTTGAATCGAGCTCGTTGTGATCTTGCTCGAGTTTGCCAGCGCGCTCGCCACGGTTGCGCCGAGCGGGCCCTGGTCCTGGTTGGCGATCCCGACGGCAGGCGAGGACGTGGAGCCGCGAATCAAATAGCCGAGGAGCGAGAGGATGACGATGGGGGCGACGAACAGAAGCGCAAGCGTCCTGCGGTCCCTACGAAATCCCTGCAGCAGCCGCCTCGTGATGGCGCCGATCCGATGCCCGCTCATGACACCGACTCCATGGGTGCTTGGCCGGCGAGTCGAAGGAACGCTTCCTCGAGGTTGGGTGTGCCTGCCTGCGCGCGCACTTCATCGGGACTGCCCTCGGCCAGGATCTTTCCGTACTGCACCAAACCCAAGCGCTGACATCGCTCTGCCTCGTCCATCACGTGGCTCGACACGATGATGGTGGTGCCGGCGGCCGCCATCCTGCGAAATTCCTCCCAGAACTGGACTCGCAGCTGCGGATCGACGCCGACTGTTGGTTCGTCAAGCAGAAGCAGCTGCGGCTTGTGCACCAGTGCGCACGCAAGGGAGCACCGCTGGCGCATACCGCCGCTCAATGTCGCCACAACGGACTTCCTCCGCGTGTCGAGCTCGACCACCTTGAGTGCGTCGTCGACTCCTCCTTCAGCGCCGTTGATCGCTGCGAAGAACTGCACGTTCTCCTCGACGGACAGCCCTGGGTAGAGCGCAGCTTGCTGGGTCATGTAACCGATTTGCCGGAGGACGCCCACATCAGGCATGCGCCGGCCAAGCACCGTGACGGTCCCGCCGGTGGGTGCGATCAGACCCACGAACGTTCGGATGAGAGTCGTCTTGCCTGCACCGTTCGGTCCAAGCAGCCCGTAGATCTCGCCCTGCTTGACGCGGAGGGTCACGCCGTCGAGTGCCCTGACGGCGCCAAAGGATTTGGAGACGTTCTCGACGTCAACGGCGAAGGATTCACTCACGATCTGCCTCCTTCGGGCTCATCCCGCGCAGCCAGTTTTCAGCCAACAGAGTCACCGCTTCTTCTCCGTCCACGTCGAAGCCCAGCACTCGCTCGGCGAGGGGCCGCGTCATGAGATGGAAAAAGATCGGGCCGACGAAGGACTGCAAGGCCAGAACGGGGTGCATCTGACGCAGGCGGCCAGTCTGCATTTGCCCCACGAGGTACACCGCGAGCGAACCGACGATGGCGCGGAGCACTTCTTGAGCGGCCTCTGAAGTGTCGGGCGCGAGCGAGCTGATTTCGAAGAAGAGGGTGCGCAGAACGCCCACGCGGCTCTCACCACTACCGTAGAACGTTCGATAAACCGTGCGGGCGATCTCCGGCATGAGGACCTCGGGCCGTTCTTGGTGTCTTGTGCTCAGGAGCTTGCTCACGGCATCCAGTGGCGAGTACTCGTGCAGGAGGCTGGTGAACAAGGCAGTCTTGCCTGGGAAGAGGCGGTACAGCGTGGCGCGGGACACCTCGGCCTGAGTCGCCAGGTCGTCCATCGAGAGAGCGCTGAGGCCGTGCGCACCAACCAGCTTCAAGGCCACATCGAGGATGCGCTCGCGGGCGCCAGGCTCAGGCTGAAGGTCGAGCGCCTCCAGCAGAGCATCGCGCGTTTCAAATGCGCGATAAAAGGTCGCTCGTGAAACACCTGCCGCCGCGGCGAGCTGGGCCACCGTCGGGCTACCTCCCTTGACGAGCATGCCTCTGGCCTTGCCGAGGATCCGTTCCCTGGTCGCGACCACCTGTTGTGAGACTAAGCTAGACGCTGAGTCTCGTCAAGTATCTAAACAGTATTGGTGGCGTCTATGAGACTGCGAACAGTCGCAATCTGAGGTGCCCAGGCCGTCCATCCCAGTCGTTCCATCAGTGCCGCATATTCGTCGCACAGAAGCGCGGCTTCCCCAGCGCGGCCGGAGCCGGCGAGGAACTCAGCGAGGTCCAGCGCTGCGGTCACCTTGAGTTGGTTGTACTCGGTGTCAGCCACGATTTCCAACGCGCGACGTAGGGCAGCCTCGGCCTCGATGTGGCGGCCCTCGGCAGCCCGGATCAATCCAAGATGGGCGTGGACTTCCGAGATGGCAGTGATGTCTCCGGGACGGAGCGATGTCAACGCGCGCTCGATGAATGCGTCGGCTGATTCGAGGTCTCCGAGGCCCAGGGCCACTCGCGCGCGCATCCCAAGCAGCTCGGTGCGGTTCCAACGCTCTCCGCTGGTTTCGCTCATCTCGAGCGCCTGATCAAGCGGTTGGGTGGCTTCGCGATAACGCCTTTGGTCCACCAGCACGTAGGAGAGGTATCGCAGGCCGCTGATGCGGTGTTGAGTCGAGCCTGCTTCAACGGCGAGTAGCAGATAACTGCGGCACCCCTCCTCGGCCTGTGAGTAGTCGCCCGCGAAACGGGGGCGGACTATTCGGTTGAAAGCCAAGCGAAGCGTGACATTCCGGAATCCGTGCTTGGTGGCGAGCGCCTCGGCCTCCGCCGCATGCTGGTCGGATAGACCCGTGTTGCCCCGCATCAATTCCACGGCTACCAAGCGAACTGCGATCGCCGCTTCGTGCGCCGCATCTCCGATCGCTCGCGCCTGCTCGATCAATCGCTCATTGATCTCGACGAACTCGGTCAGCCTCCCGGTTGCAAACTGAAGGTTGCTCCAGACGTGGCGGGCCTCGATCTCGCCAGCCTGGTCGCCCGCGTTCCGGCAAGCTTCGACGGCCCGCTCGAAGATATACGCGCTTTCCTCCAGCGAGCGACCGCCGCTCCAGTTGTCGATCCACGCCTCTGTGAGGCGGGCTGTCGCGACGAGCGGCAGCAGGTTGGCTTCCTCGGCCAGAATCGCCGCGTCCGCCACAGCCAGGCCGGCGGCCGCATAGTCGGCCTTCATCACCAGCATCTGAGCTTCGAACAGTCGGACCCTGGCTCGTAGCTCGAGGCCGGCGCCATCCGGCAGCACCGACATCGCCGATCGAACGATGGTGATCGCCGAGTCCACAAGGGGGATTTCGTGGCGCGTGCGCGCCCTTTCGCCCATCGCCAGTGACCATTCCAGGGCTCTGAGCGCTCGCTTGAAAAGAAGATCACCCTGGACCCCGAGCTCGATCGACAGGGTGAAAGCACGCTCGGCGTGGTGGGCAAGGATCTCGGTGAGCTGTGCAGCGTCACCTGCTTGTCGCTCCAGCACGGCGCCGAACTTATCGTGCAACGTTGCTCGCTCTGATTTCGGCAGCGAGCTGTAGGCGGCATCGCGGATGAGGAGATGGCGGAAGGCAAGGTCGTCGTCAGCGCCGTCGTCACCGATCAACAATCCCTTTCGGCGAAGCGAGTCGACGGTGTCATCCAACTCTTTGCCGCCCGTCATGTCTCGCAATTGCTGCAGCTGGAATCGCTGCCCGATGACGCTTGCGGCCTGCAGCACGTTCTTTTCCGGATCTGCGAGCCCGTCGAGCCGAGCTGCAAGCACCGCGTTGATGCTCTGAGGCACACGGATCTGTTCGATCGCCCCGGTGGCTCGCCAGCTCTTCCCTTCGTGGACCAAGTGCCCTTCATCAATAAGCATGTGGATGAACTCTTCGCAGAAAAGGGGCGTGCCAGCGGAGCGTTCAATGATCTGGGTGCGTAAGTCAGGCGGAAGCGCCTCGATCTCGAGCAGCCGAGAGATGAGAGTTCCAGTGTCGTGCGGGCTCAGGGGATCGAGCGTGATCGTGGTGGTGTTCGGCTTGCCGGAGCCCCAGTCGCGCCGCTGCTCGAGAAATTCTGGGCGTGCGACGCCGACGACGAGCATGGGTGCATCTGCGACCCGCTCAACCAGCTGGTCGATGGTGGCCAGGACAGGCGGCTCAGCCCACTGCAGGTCATCCACCACGACGATCAGCGGTGCGGCTTTCGCGAGCGCTTCCAGGTAGCGACGGAGACCCCAGGTCAGCTCGCGATCGACTCGTTCGGCGGGCGTGTCGGGCATGACGGCTTCGGGAGCTTCGAAGCCCAGCATCACTGATAGGCGCGCCCTGATCGCCGGGCGTTGCGGGTCATCGCGCAGCAATTCGCCGAGCCACCGATCCAGTTTCTGGAGAGCCACGTTGCGGTCGTCCGACAGCGTGATGCCGGTGTCCTGGCGAACTATTTCAATCAGCGGCCAATACGTGATGCCTCGTCCGTACGGTAGGCATCGGCCCCGAACTACGCGGGCGCCCGAGCTTGCCGGTGCTGACAGCGCTTCGCTGACCAGGCGCGACTTTCCGACGCCTGCCGATCCGACCAGCGTGAAGAGATGTGGCCGTCGATCTTCGGCGGTGCGGGCGAAGGTGTCAAGCAGGAGTCGCAGCTCGCGGTCGCGCCCGACCAGAGCCGAATGAAGACCAGGCACTCCGCGCGCCTGCTCCGGCACCTGTGTGCGCGGCTTTAGCGCCCGAAAGGCCGCGAGGGGCGCCGACTTGCCTTTTGCGGTGACCGGATCGCGAGGCTCGTACTGGATGACCTTGCGCGTGAGCTGCTCGGTCAACGGACCGACGATCACCTCGCCCGGCTCAGCGCCCTGTTGAAGCCTGGCTGCGACGTTTACTGCATCGCCGCTGACCATGAACTGGCGATCGTCGCGAGCAGCCGTAACCGCCTCCCCGGTGTTGACACCGACGCGCACTGCAACCTCGGCGGCTCCGTCACGGATCTCGAGCGCGGCTCGGACGGCACGCTCCGCGTCGTCGTCGTGCACCGTGGGGATGCCGAACACCACCATGGCCGAGTCACCGGCGAATTTTTCGACGGTGCCGCCGTAAGCCTCGGCAATCTCCTCGATGCGCCGGAAATAGCGTGACATCGTCCCGCGGACGACCTCGGGGTCGCTCTGCTCGGCGATCGCGGTGGAGCCCACCACGTCGGCGAACAGGATCGTGACGACCTTACGCTGCTCCCTCACGCTCCGATTGTCCGGCTTTGCCCCCGGCAGCGGTATTGAGTGATGAATGGAGGTCGCTCTGGGCCCGACCGAGCTGGATAGCGGCGCGCTGACCGCCGACGAGCTGTGCCGGCGCTACGCACCAAGCGTTTGCCGCTTCGCGGCGATGGTGGCCGGCAGCTCGACGGACGCAGATGACCTCGCGCAGGACGCCCTGCTTCGAGCAGTGCGTGCCGTTCGCTCGTACGACTCTGCGCGAGGTACTGCTGAGGCCTGGCTGTGGCGGATCGTGGTCAATTCGGCGCGAGATTCGGCGCGGCGGCGAGAACGCGCGCGGGCCCTATTTGAACGGCTGACGTTCGCCGCGCCTCGCGAGAGCGAGTCGGTCGAGGACGCTGTCCTGGCGCGCTTGCGAGACGCCGATCTGCACGCACATATTCGGCTCATGTCCCACCGCGACAGGATGCTGCTCGCGCTTCGCTACGGCGCCGGCCTGGACACGGCCGAGGTGGGTGCCGCGGTGGGACTGAACTCCGACACGGCAGGCAAGGCAATCCGCAGGGCGCTCGGGCGCCTGCGAGCACGATTGGAGGTTAGCCACTGATGGCCCTGGATCTACTCGAGCAGCGTCTCGCCGACCTCGCCGTCGATACACCTGATCCAGGACGCGTGACCGCATTCGTGATGTCGCGGGCCGCCCGGCGGGGGCGACGTCACCTCGCCCGCGCCGCGGCAATTGGCGTCGCGACAGTCACGCTCATGGCGGCCGTCCTGTATTTCGCGCCGGCCGCGGATGTCGTCCTGGCTGACACCCCGATCGCACGCGAGCTGCTGAGAGATGCCGGACTGCTGGGTGCGGGCAACCGTGTTACCGCAGTGGGAGCGGTGTCGACCTCGTCCGGGTTCCGGCTGGAGCTGGTCGGAGCCTATGCCGATTCGACGCGCACCGTGCTGCTGGTTCATGCCGAGCCTCCGATCGTGCTGGCGGGTCCCGATATGCCTACGCTCACCGACCAGTTCGGGAGGAGCTATTTCATCAATGGGTCCATGAGTAATGGACTCACCGGAAACATCGTGTTGTTCGCTGAGCCTTTGGCGTGGCCGGACGCAATCACGGGTGCCCGGATCACTCTGCGCATCAAGGCGGTCGCAGCCATCCCTTGCACTGGATCAGCGTCCGTGAATCCCGCGGATGTCAAGTGCAATCCAGGGCCGGCCGTGGCGGGTTCGTGGACATTGCCCGCCACTCTTGGCGTCGAAGAAGGCACCAGGCTTGCTCTGCCGGACCCCGCTGTGCTCGGGCCGGCATCCTTCCGCTTCACTTCTGTTCGTACGAGCGCTGCCACCATCGAAGTCGATTTCGACGTCACGGGGGTGACCGGGGAAGAGCTTTCACGACGGATACCCGACGGGAAAAAGGGAGCTGCGGTATTCACGATTGAACTTTTCGGTCCAAACGGCGAAAGAGTGGGGGGTGGCGGCGGCTGGCACGGTTCCTCAAACGACAAGGCCCTACACATGTATCTGCAGGGGTATCGGTTTGCGCCAGGGGAATATCACATCCACGCGACCTATCTGGGTTACGGCGAGTTCGACAGGGTGATTCGCGTCCCTTAGCTCGCGCCCGACCATCCAATCACGCTATCCACGTGAATCGCGACGACAGGGCCGGACAGTCTGCTGAGTCTGTGCTGCTCGTACTTGTTTGCGAGCAGGTCGATGGCGCGTTCGGCCTCTGCGCTGTCGGTGACCACGCGCGCCGTGCCGTCGGCGGGAACCCACCAGAGCTTGCTCCAGTCGTCCTCGTAATAGTCGGCGAGAACCGACACCGCGGGATTGGCCGCCATGTTTACTTCAGCCTTGGGCGGAAGGACGCGGGCGACTCTGGCGGGCTGGAGCCTTTCGCTTGACTTGAGCTCGATTCGCGGCCAGCTGCGACTCTGCTCGCGCCAGGCGCCAGGCGGTCCGGGTGACATACCCCTTAGGATCCTCGATCTTCGCACCAGCATTAAGCTTGGCCACCACGGTCAGGAAGGCTTCGTGGGCAACCCTCTCGGCGGTCGCGGGAGAGCGCAGGACGGCCAGAGCGACCCGCTGAGCCGCAGGGGCACACTCCGCCAAAAGACGGTCGTAGTCACTCTGTCGCATGCCAATTCCGTCGCTTTCGGCAGCCTCGACCGGGTCTTTGGTTTGCTCGCGCACCTTCCCAGGTTTCACCCTAATGGTGCGTCTGTCGCGGCGCCATCCTTAATTCCCATGGTTCTCTCCCATGGAAATCCCGCCCGGACTAGGGAAAACCATTAATTTGGAGCTATCCCTTGCCTCAGCCGATACTATTGACTTCGACTCTTGGAGTAGCGTGAGAAGTCCCTTAGAGCTTGCTGAGAACGCCCCTATTTCCTGCTTTAGGTCCGCGCGGATTTCCCGAAATAAGGTCTAGATAACCATGAGCAAGTAATGTCTAGACAAGTGTGAGCAACCGGCAAAGCCTGACGCCGCCCTCGTTGCGTATTCCTCAAGGCCGTTACGACGGTAGGACGGCGGGCCTGACTCCGAACTCGCAGAAGCCCGTCCGCGTCGGCATCATCGACGACCACCCGCTCTTTCGCTCGGCACTGAAACGGCTATTCGAGCGTCAGGACGGGCTGTCGGTCGAGTGGGAGATGTCCACGGCCCGGGACGTGATCGCAACGATTGAGCGGCACCCCGTCGACATTGTGTTGATGGACCTGGAGCTTGGGCCCGGCATCGGCGGTCTCGAGGCGACTCGGGCTGTGGTAGCGAAGTGGCCCAATCTAAAGGTCATCGTGCTTACGGGTTCGCTGGACCCGCTAGCTAGTGAGCTGGCAGTGGCTGCAGGCGCCGCGGGTTTTCTGTCGAAGGCTGCCACCGCATCGGAACTGGTGGCGTCGGTATGGCATTGCGCCAACCGAGCGGAGGCACTGAAACCGCCTCGTGATGACGGCCAGCTCCTGCTTTCCAACCGCGAGCGGCAGGTGCTGGCCGAAGTCCGTCGGGGCCTGACCAACCGAGAAATTGCCCGGACCCTTGGCGTCTCGACGACCACGGTCAATAAGCACGTTCAACAGATCCTGAAGAAGCTTCGCGTTAGCAATCGGGTACAGGCGGCAGGACGTTAGTTTCAGTCCCAGAGTCGCGAATTGTGAAAATGGTCAATTCTGCCCATTGACTGGGACAACTGGATGCCCTTTAGTACTTGAAGCCTAGGTTTATAGCGTCGAGCCTGGGCTAAAGGGATGGGAGTGTCCCGGCACTGGTAATCAGGACGGGTTCGTAGAAAGGAGCGTTGGGGTGGCCCGCCAGATATTAAATAAAGCGCGCCTTGGCGCGGCAGCGCCACGCCGGCGACGCGCACGGTCGCCGCTCGCCAACGCTGACATCCGCCAGCTCATCGCGCGCGAGCTGCATGACCGGGTCGCGCAGACCCTGACGTCGATGCTGATCGACCTCGAGAATTTCAAAGTTGAACAGGTCGGTCGTCAAAGCGTACTGCGCCAGATGGACGATCTCCAGAACTCCACGCGCGAGGTGCTCAACAACCTCCGGCAACTCCTCTACGAGCTTCGTGGCAGTCCCGTTGTCCAGGAGGGTTTCTCGGAGGCCGTGCACATGCTCGTCGACCGCTTCCGGGAGCGCACCTCGATATCGGTCAACCTGGCTTTCCTGCCCGGCTGGCCGCCTCGCTTGAACTCCCACGCAGCCCTCAACCTCTACCGGATCATCGAGGAGGCCCTCGCCAATGTGCGGCAGCACAGCGACGCGACTGCAGTTCAGCTCATCTTGCAACCGCACTCCGATGATGAGCTGTCGGTGAGCGTCTCCGACAATGGCCGCGGCCTGCAGCCCGACGACCGGCTTCCGCTTGGAATGGGCGTGGTGGGAATGAAAGAGAGGGCGCTCTTTCTCGGCGCGAAGCTGCACGTTGAAAGTACGCCGGGAAGCGGAACGACGGTGTGGATCGTGATCAAAAAGGAGATGCTGACGTGACGGCTGTTGCAACGAAGGCGGTCCGAGTACTGATTGCAGACGATCAGACCCTTTTCCGGGCCGGGCTCGCTCGTCTGCTTAGCGACGACGGCAGGGTGGAGGTCGTGGGCCAGGCGGTCGATGGCGCCGACGCGGTCAAGCAGGCACTCAAAGAGAAGCCGGATGTAGTTCTGATGGACCTCAAGATGCCGAACGTGGATGGTGTTGAAGCGACACGGCAGATCATTGCCGACAATCCGGGCGTCAAGGTGCTGATGCTGACCGTTTTTGAAGCGAACAACAGCGTTGTCCAGGCACTTAAGGTGGGCGCCTCAGGCTACGTGCTCAAGGACTCTCAGCCCAGCGCGATAGTCAATTCCATCCTTGCCGTGATGGCCGGCGAGCAGGTGATGGCGAGCGCAGTCGCCGGTCACGTCCTGGAGATGCTCACGGGGACCGGCACTCCGCGCAAGCTCTACGACGGATTGACGGCGCGTGAGATCGAGATCCTGAAGATGGTGGCGACCGGCAAGGCCAACAAGCGGATCGGCTATGACCTCAAGATCAGCGAGAAGACGGTCCGGAACCATGTGAGCAACATGTACGAGAAACTCGGGATCTACGATCGCGCGCAGGCCGTGCTGTACGCCGTCAGGAAGGGACTCATAGACCTCTAGCGTGTGGTTCGCTTGTCGGCTTTAACCATAGGCCTGGCGAGGGGTTCTCAACGGCTCGCTTCCTGGATCCTTCCGTCGAGGCCAATCTCGTTGCGGATACTGGGAGGGCCGCTGTTCGGGCGCAGGCTGACTGCCGACTTCTCGGTCAGAACCCAATATCTAGTGGGTAGATACGAGCCTGAGGTCACGCGCGTTATCTGTAGCAAAGTGCATGGTGGCCAAACTGCCTACGATGTCGGAGCTCACGTAGGTTACTTCTCCCTGCTTTTCGGCAAACTCGTGAAGAATAATGGCCGCGTCTTCGCCTTCGAGCCGTCGCCGCACGCTTTTCCACTATTGACCCTCAACTGCCTCCACAACTCAGATTTGAATGTCGAAACACTCGAGCTCGCAATGGGCGAGGCTCCCGGCACGGAGACTTTTTCCTCGTTTGAAGCCGTTGGCAGCTCCCGATTTGGAAACGAGCGCGACCAGTTTCCCGATGCGAAGGTCGTCGAGGTCAAGGTTGAATCAATCGATCATTTGGTTGCAACCGGTGCGCTGCCACCGCCTGACTTCGCCAAAATCGACGTCGAAGGGGCGGAATTGCGAGTTCTTGAGGGCATGAGGACGGTGCTTGCCCTTCATCACCCGGTCCTGCTAATCGAGGCTCACGAAACCGAGGAAGCGCTGCGCACCTATCTGGCCGACTACAGTTATCGCAGTTCGACATTGGGGCGCGGCTGGGGCGGACAACACCTTCTTTTTGTCTACGCGCCGACACCTCAGGGAGCGCAGTCGGCCGTTGTCAGCCCTCAGTAACCGCAGCCGGTCGCCCCAGCCACCATGGAAGCCGTCGGCTTGCTGAGTCAGGGAAGAGGGCCATGCGCCGCAACAAAACTCCGTCCATGACGCCGAGTAGCGCGCCGGTTTCGATCGCAATCCGCACGCTGGTCATGCCCTGGTCAAACCAGGCCTCAGCCAGGTAGCCGAGCAGCAGGCCGACCACCAGCGCGCCCAGCATTGCATCGGACGGATCCTCTCCGCGCCGCCTTGCTCGTACGAGCGCGCAGGCGCCGATGATCCCGGTTCCGATCACCGCCCAGAACACGATAAAGCCCCCCAGCCCCACGCGCCACCAGAGATAAAGGATCGTGTTGTGGGGGATGTAGGCGATCAGGGGATCGATTTTCGACACGTCGATCAGGGGGATCGGCGTTTGGTATTTGATCCCAAACCCCATCCCGACAGGGGTCGTCTTCTTAATGTTGTACTCGAGGTCCCTGTTCTCTGCATCCCGGTAGTCGTTCGACGCCTGGTTGCGATAGTCGGGTGAGCTCACCGACCTGAACGCCTGGACGGGCCTGGCGAGCGAGCTGGTCGACGTCCAGAAAGCAGGTACATAGACGCTCAAGACGACGGCCACCACCGCCACCGCGACAGCCAGCCGGCCGCGCCGCTCAGGCATCGACACCCAACCCAAGAACCCGACCGCGAGCACGCCCAGAGCCAAGATTATCCATGCCGTTCGACGGTCGTTCCCGATCTCGGCGGCGAGCACGAACGGTGCCAGCAGGGTCGCAGTGCGCCGCAGCCAACCCGAGCGTCCGAAGACCCACAGGGCGGTCGTGAGGATGAGGAAGCAGCCCAGCATGAGGGCCTCCTCATGGTCGAGCAGCGTCTCAGGGCGGCTTTGCCGTCCAAGGGTCGGCAGGTACAGGATCGTTCCCTGGATGCCCTTGATTCCGCTGACGATCACGATCACCCACAACACCATCTGGGGCAATCGCGGATTGCGCACCATTTGCGCGGCCACGAAGTACAGCACGAAGAGGTAGATCCACGGGCGTATCTCCCAGGCAGTTGTGTTTATGTTGGCTCCCCTGCTGAGACCCTCGACCTCGGCGAAGAGCACGAACGCCATCAGCCCCAAGAGTGCGACCAGCAATGGCGTGCGACGGATTTGCAGGGTGCCTTCGTTCAGGGCTCGTATCAGCAGCACCAGCACGATCGCCACCATGAGGAACTCGGTCGGCGTGAAATGGATGCCGGGCAGGTTCTTCAACAGGGGGACGCCACCCGTGACAAACACTTTTTCCGGGAACGCCTCGAAGTCCAGCGCTATCCAGAGCAGAATCGTTACGCCTGCAGATGGATAGCGCCACACAACGATGGGTACGAAGACGAGCATCACCGCGATCACGTACAGGCCCTGGTCGCTCAGGACGAGCGCAGACCCGATGAGAGTGAGCACTACCGCCGAGACAAGGCCGGTCACAAAGATCGCTCGCCGGCGGGCCTGACCTGCTGCCTCGACCTCTTGGATCGTGACCGGGGTGAGGGTCGGCCTGTTAACCATGCAGCCTGGTGAACTCGTACGTCAGGGTGGCAACGATCACCAGAGTCATGGCCAGATAAATGGCGCGGCTCGGACGGCGACTGCTGAGGCCGAGGGCCATGAACGAGACTCCGAGGAACAGAACCCAGCCCAAGGTGTGATCCCTAGTGCTGCACGGTGGAAACTAGCCGATCAGGCGGCGCAACCAGCCGGGCAGCGAGGAGCTGGTGCTGTTGAGCAGTACCTTTGGCGGCGTCGGTATCGCAGCGTATGCCTTGCGCACGGTGGAAGCTGGCGTGACCCCGCTCCTGACCACGAAGAGCAAATTGGCGAATTCGCTCGCCAGGGCGGCGCCCCAGGGGATACCGCTAACCGGCGGCAGGTCGATGATCACGGAGTCGAAACGCTTACCGAGCTGGCCTATCAGGCCTCGACGGAGCGACTCGCTGATCGCCCGCGCCGGCGTCTGCCCGGGGTTACCTGCGACGACCACGCTGACCCCCTCCTGCAGCGGCTGCATGACCTGGTCCAGCGACACCTCGTCGTAAGCCCACTCGCAGAGCCCAGGGGCCGGCGCCAAGTGCAATCGTTGAGCAAGCGCCGGCGCCTCGACCGACATCTCGACGAGGACGGCTGTCCGGCCGTAATCCTGGCTCTGAAGAACTGCCAGCGCCAGGGCGATGCTGGTCCGGCCCTCGCCGTAAATCGAGCTGGTCACGCCCAGCTCACGCATCTGAGGACCGCCGACGGCCAGGCTGGGGGCGCGGCAAGCATCGAGCATCGCAGCCGCCACGTTAGGATTGGCCCCGTCCTGATCAGTCCCGACCAGGACGCTCACCTTCGCCACCGGCTTAACTGCCATACCCAATCTACCTCCCGCGGCTCAACGGCCATAACCGAGCCAGTCCATTCCGGCTGACAACGCGCGGCGTCGCCTTAACCGCCGGCACGACCCCCGCAGGCTTGGCCCCGAGCAACCGCTCGAGCTCCTCTTCGCGCCGGACGGAGCTGTCGGCGACCGTGAACACGAAGAGCACGAGCGCGCTGATCACCAGCCCCAGCACGGCGCCCGCGCCCAGGCCCAAGCCGATCGTCTTCAGGCGACCCATTGGCCGGTAGGGCACCGTGGCCTCATCGATCACGGTGAACCCGCTCTGGTCGGGCCGGTCGATCTCGGCGCTCCTCAGCTGGGCCTCGTTGAGGAGCGGGAGAGTCCGCTCGATGCTCGACTTGGCGAGGTCCATTTCACGCTGGAGCCGGCGGAGAGTGGTGTCCTCCGCCGTCCGCTGGCCCGGGTTGGCGGCGACATAATCGCGAAGGTTCTTCTCGGCGATCGTCAGCGCTGTCTCCTGCTGATTGACCATGTCTTTGAACAAGGCGACCTTGTTCTGTGCCTTCAGGCGCCGCGTACCGACCTCGGTCTCCACGAACTGGTGCATCATCGCGTTTGCGATCCCGGCAGCTAGCGAGGGATCAGTCGTTACCACGGTGACATGGATGGTGTCCGGGCCAATCGCATCGACCTTGATCGCCGCGTGGATGGCCTTGATAGCGTGTTCCTCGTGCTCGCTTTGGGAGTCCGGTGCGTGCGGGACGATCCGCTCGATGACGCCGTAGATGCCTGGCTGCGGCAGGTCGGCGGCCAGCAGCCCGCTTTTCTCGGCGACGGTCAATGGGAATGAGCGCGTCCCCAGGTCGGCAAGCATGAGGTCGGCAATCACGTCCGACGGCGATTGGCGAGTCTGTGAATCTTCCAGCGTCGTACGGGCCGCCTTCAGCACCGCGACCGCCTCGTACTGCCTGGGCTCCAGGAGGATCAAGAAGCCGCTGAGCACGACGCTGAACACCAGCGGGCCGAGTACCAGGAATGGGTGCCGATAAAATGTCTCGGCCAGCCGGATCAGGAGCACTCTGGGAGTCTAGGTGATGGAACACATCCGACGGCCGTCTCTGGGACAAATGTCGGAGACAAAGCGGGACTCCACCGACTCCTCGCTCTCCCCGGGCACTCCACCTTCCCTCGCGTCGAGCCACACCCCGCCCCACGGCACCATCGCGCTGGTGGTTGGCACGGCGGTGCCCGAAAGGGCCGAGGAGCGCATTGGCCGCGACGAGCTGCCCCGGCGCGACTATCTCGAACTTCGAGATCGACTGGGCGCCGTGATGATTCAGCTGGACCGGCCCGGCCGCCTCAGCACCCGCCTGGTCTGGCGGGCGCTGGGTCGCCAGGCAGCCCATGCGTGGGAGGCGTATCTGCGGCGCTCCGAGTACGACGTCGTACACACCCTTTCCGAAGACGTCGGCCTTACGCTCGAAGTTCTCTTCCGCATTACAGGTACCCGCCGGCGCCACATCATGGTTGCGCATCACCTGAGCCCGCTCAAAAAGCGACTGCTCGTGCGCGTATTCGGCCTGGCCGCACGCATAGATCGGCTGATCGTCTACAGCTCACCGCAGAAGCGAGTCGCGGTCGAGCGACTCGGATTTCCTTCCGACAGGGTCGAGTTGGTGCTGCATCCGGCCGACCACGGCTTCTGGCGGCCCGCTGAAGGGTCTGAGCCGGCGCTGGTGGCCTCGGCTGGGCTTGAGCACCGCGACTACGCGACACTCGTCGCCGCGGTGAGGGACCTGCGTGTGGAGGTCTTTATCGCTGCCGCGAGTCCGTGGGCGACCCGAGGGAGCAAGTTGAGCGGCGCTGACCTGCCTCCGAACGTCCGCACCGAGGCCCTGACCCCCGCCAAGCTTCGCTCGTTATTGCAGCGAGCCGCCTTCGTGGTTGTGCCGCTGGTCGAGACCGACTTCCAGGCCGGCTCGCTGGTGATGTACGAGGCTATGGCATGTGGGAAGGCGCTCGTCGTGAGCCGGACCCGAGGTCAGGAGGACATCGTGCAGCCCGGGGTGACCGGTGACTACGTCCCCCCAGGTGAAGTCGCTGCTCTCCGGCGCGCGATCTCGGCGCTGCTCGACGACCCGCAACGGGCAGCCGAGATGGGCCGCCTTGCCCGCGGCCGGGTGGAAGGAGGGCTCAATCTCGAGATCTATGTCGAGCGCGTGGCTGCGATCCTCAGGCAGGCCGTTGAGACCGGCCCGAGCCGGCCGGCCGGGTCGCCCTGACCAACATGTAGTGTCGAAACCCTGACAGCGCCTCCCAGCGATTGACCAGGCGCTCGTAGACCATGCCGAGACGGAAGGCCAGGCGATGGAACATCAGGTAGGTCGGGTAGGACTCCGCCATCCGGATCTCCAACTCGGCGAAGCCCGCCTCTGTCAGGACCCTGCGCAGCTTTGATCGGGTGTTCGCTCTGTAGAAAGTCGGCCAGGGTTCGTGGCTCCCTTTCGGATAGCCGCGAGCACGGTTGACAACCGAGGTATGGAACGAGTGGGGGGTGGCCACCGCTGCGAGCGTCACATAGTGGTACAGGTTGGGGGTCCGAAACCAGAATGAACCCCCGGGTTTGAGCACCCGCGAGGCCTCACCGAAGAATGTTCGCGGGTCGGCCACATGCTCGACCGTCCAGTCCGAGTAGACAGCGTCGAAGTGCTCATCCGGGAACGGCAGGTGCGAGCCTTCGGCGATGTGAGCTTCGTCGAGGTCATCGTTGGTCAGCACCACCGGGTCCGGATCGACACCAACCAGGCGCTGGAAACGTCCCCGCAGCCGGCGCTTGGAGGCCGTCGGCGTCGGCCCAGCGCCGATGTTGAGCACCACGGCGTGCGGCGCGTCGATGCCGCTGAGAATCCACTGATAGAAGGGCGCGGTGGTGTCCCGTGAACGCTGCCCGTTCTCCTCAGGGTAATAGCGGTCGAGCAGGCCCTGGGCCGGACTCGGTCGACTTGCGATGCCGACCCTCTCGTTCACGTCGACCCAGCTTATCCGCTGGGGCTCGCAGCGCGACCGCTACGCAGGGGTTGTCACGAGAGGACCGGGACGTATTGCCCATCGTGCGGCTGGGTCCACCCAGGAGATGATCAATACGGTGGCTGCGCTGCTGCTTTCGCTCGCCGGCGGCACCGTGGTTGCGCTCGCTGCCACGTATCTCGTGCTGCTCGCCGTGGCGAGCTTCTTTCACAGCGCGCCGATGGCGCAATCCCAGCCGTCCCGACGGCTGATGGTCCTCATCCCGGCGCACAACGAGGAGGCGGTGATCGAGCGCTGTCTCAGCTCGCTCGCTCTCCAGGATTACCCTCGTCATCTCTTCAGCGTGGCGGTGATCGCCGACAACTGCAGCGACCGCACCGCGGAGCTGGCGGAGAGGCATGGATCCCAAGTCCTTGTTCGCACCGACTCCGAGCATCCGGGCAAGGGGCGCGCTCTTCGGTGGGCAATGGACCTGACGCTCGCCGGTCCGGGCGCCTCGCTTGACGCTTTCGTCATCGTCGATGCAGATTCTGTCGCGGATGCGCGGCTTCTCCGCGAGCTTGCGGCGGCGTTCGAGCGTGGACATGATGCCGTGCAGGCCGAGTACGTCGTGCTGCCTGGCTCCGGCGCTCGTGGCGAGCTGGTGGCGGCCGGCTTCCTCCTGTTTCACAGAGTCCGGTTCTCCGGCAGAGCAGCACTCGGCCTGCCGGCCAACCTGGTCGGGAATGGGATGCTGCTGGCCGCCGACGTTGTCCGGCGCCATCCATGGGATGCCTTTTCGAGCGTCGAGGACCTCGAGTACTCGCTCAGCCTCCGACTGGCTGGAGTCCGGCCGACGTTCGCTCGCAACGCTCGCGTCAGTGGCCCCGTCCCGGCCAGCTCACGCGGCCAGGCGGCGCAGCGAACAAGGTGGGAAGGCGGCCGGTTCCATGTCCTCAAGACGCGTTCCGGCTCTCTCCTGCGAGCGGGCCTCCTCGACGCCTGGATCGACCTCGCAGTGCCACCTCTAGGACTCTTGGTGGGCCTTGCTTTGGCAGGCGGGATTCTGGTGGGCGGCGCCGCGGCGGTCCGCATCGTTCCAGTCTGGGCGCTCGTGCCCTGGGTGGGAGCGTTGGCGCTGGTGGTAACTTTCATCGGGCTTGGTCTCCTGTCGGCCGGTGCACCGCGCTCGACATGGGCAGCCCTCCTGCGCGGGCCGATCTACCTGGCATGGAAGATCCCGGTGTACGCGCGTGTTGCTCGGGGATTCGACCCGATTCGCTGGGAGCCGTCAGAGCGCGACATCTCTTCTCCTGCAGCTGTTGCGCGTAGGACCACAGTCGCCGGAGTCCCGGTCGACGTCGTCGACATGGAGGAAGCGGTTCACAGAGTAGTCGCCGCTCTCGACGGGGACAGAGTCTTCCAGGTGGCGACGGTGAACCTGGATTTCCTCGTCTCCGCGCACCGCGATCCCGAAACGATGGCGCTGCTGCACGCCAGTGACCTCAACATCGCCGATGGATCGCCGGTCGTTTGGCTGGCGAGGCTGAGCGGTACACCGCTGCCCGGCCGCGTCGCGGGCGCCGACCTAGCCCCTCGGTTGGTCGAGGAAGCGGCGAAGCGCGGCGCGCGCGTGTTCCTTCTCGGTGGCGAGGATGGGGCGTGCGCTGAGGCCGCGCGGAAATGGAGCGAGAAGTACCCGCGGCTGCAAGTCGCGGGATGGATGGAGCCGGCCAGAGCCCCGCTCGAGACGTTCGGTGACGATGCCATCCTGGCGGCTATCGCCGACACTCGCCCCGACGTGCTGCTCGTGGCGCTAGGCCATCCGAAGCAGGATAAATGGATAGCGAGAAACCGCCACCGGCTCACGGTGAAGGTCGCCATCGGCGTGGGTTGCGTCTTCGACCTGGCGGCCGGCCGCCGGTCACGGGCGCCGCGAATCATGCAGGCTGTCGGCCTCGAGTGGCTGTTTCGCTTGTGGCAGGAGCCGGGTCGACTGTCGGGGCGGTATGCGACCGACGGACTCTGGCTGGCGGCGACCATCCTTCGGACTTTGAGTTGGCGCGGGCTTCGGGGTGCTGCGCGCACCACCACCCTGTAGGCTGGCGAGCGCAGCCGAGGCCATGAACCCACCAAAGCCTTCCTCCGATCCGCTCAGCCCGTCGCAACAGAGCGCTGCCTGGAGCGACCACACCCTCAAGCGTGCGCTAGATGTCGTGGTCGCATCCGCGGGTCTGCTGTTGCTTTTCCTCGCGCTCTTGCTGGTAGCACCACTGATCAAGCTCACATCCAGTGGGCCGGTGTTCCATCGCGCACGTCGCGTCGGACCGGGGGGACGTGAATTCACCCTGTACAAGCTGCGCACGATGGTCGAAGAGGCGGAGCGCGTCGGCCCGCCTGTCACGGCTACCGCGGATCCGCGGATCACTGCCACCGGCCGCGTGCTGCGGGCGCTGCGCCTCGATCGCGCGCCCGAGCTTTTCAATGTTCTGCGAGGCGACATGAGCCTTGTCGGCCCGGCGCCGGAAGATCCCGTATTTGTCGCCCTCTACACAGATGAGCAGCGCGAAGTGCTCTCGGTCCGGCCCGGGATGACCAGCCCAGCGTCCCAGGCCTTCGCCGACGAGGGGGTGCTGCTTTCGCTCGGGAGTGATTACGCGCGCTCGATACTTCCCGCGAAGCTGGGTCTCGACCTTGAATATGTGCGCGGCCGCTCGTTCCTCGGCGACCTCCGGATCCTCCTCGGCCTCGTCTCTCCGCGCGTGGTGCTCCGCTTGCGCCGCCTCTCGCTCGCCCGGCACGACTGGCGGCTGTGGGCCGTCATCGATGGACCCACAGTCGCGATCGCCTACTACATGGCACTTGTGGTGCACCTGGTCGACGTCCCGCAGCCTCATCCGGCTATGGACCTGATCCGTCTCACCTTCCTGATGCCGCTCCTTATCGCGATCTACGTTGGTTTCAACACGGCCTTCCGACTGCAGCGGCGCGTGTGGAGGCACTCGTTGACGCCCGAAGTGCTCCCAATGGCTCTGGCGAGCGGGGTGAGCACTGCGGTTGTGTTTCTGCTGGATGCTGCAGCGGGTCCCTTCGGGCCGCATCCGCTGCCCCCGGCGATCGTCGTGATCGGCGGATTCTTCAGCTTTGCCGGCATGGTCGCGACCCGATACGGCTGGCGGATCCTCCGCGGCTACTACCGCAGCGCCGCCATCGACGACGCACCACGCTCCCGCACCCTCATCTATGGCGTCGGCGAGACCGGTCAGCTTCTCACCTGGCGCCTGCTCGCCGAGCGGAAGGGAGCCGCTTACCACATGGTCGGCTTGATCGATGACGATCCCGCCAAACTCGGCCTGCGCATACATGGCGTGCGTGTCCTCGGGGGTCTGACGGAACTGGTCGCCATCATCGAACGTGAGAACGTCCAGCTGGTCATCCTTGCGATGCCTGGTCTCAGGGGCCACCGGCTGCGGGCAATCGTCGATGTTGCCGCGGAGACACCGGCTCAGATTCGAATTGCAAAAGGACTCTTCGACGTCCTCTCACCGACTCAGGTCCGGCCCCTCATTCGAGAGGTGACGCTCGAGGACCTGCTCGGGCGCGAGCCCGCGACCGTCAACGTGGCGGACTGTCAGAGGGTGATAACCGGCAAGGTGGTTATGGTCACCGGCGCCTGCGGTTCCATCGGTTCAGAGCTCTGCAGCCGCATCGCGCAATTCGAACCGGCGGCCCTTGTGGCTTTGGATAGCAACGAGAGCGGGATCTTCGATCTGGCTGGGGAGCTCCGCGCCGATCACCCCGCGCTGGCCCTCAAAGAGATCGTGGCCGACGTGACCGATGCCGCGAAGGTCTCCGCAGTCTTCGCCGAACAAAGGCCACATGTGGTCTTCCATGTCGCAGCCTACAAGCACGTTCCGCTCATGCAGGACTACCCCGAAGAGGCGGTCCGGGTGAACATCGGCGGCACGATGACAGTGCTGGAGGCGGCGAAGCGGAACGGCACCGAGCGCTTCGTGCTGGTGTCGACGGATAAGGCCGTCAACCCGACTTCGGTGATGGGGGCCAGCAAGCGCGTCGCAGAGGTACTGGTGACTGGCGAGCAAAAGCAGCCGCCAATCTGCTGCGCGGTGCGCTTCGGCAACGTGATGGGCAGTCGGGGCAGCGTGATCCCGACGTTCGCGCGGCAGATCGAGCGCGGCGGCCCCGTGACCGTGACCCATCCGGAGATGACGCGGTACTTCATGGATATCTCGGAGGCTGCGATCCTGATCATTCAAGCCGCGAGCTACAGCCGCGGCGGAGACCTGTACATGCTCGATATGGGCGAGCGGATTCGGATCGAGGATCTGGCGCGAAAGATGATCCGGATGCGAGGGTTGCGTCCCGGTGTCGACATCGAGATCGTGTATTCCGGCATGCGGCCCGGCGAGAAGCTTCATGAGGAGCTCGCATACAAGCAGGAGATGGTGTCCGAGACGCCGCACCCGCTGATCCAGCGCGTGGCCGTCAGTCACCTGGTTAAGCGAGGCCCGGAGCTCGAGTCGGCCGTGGCCCGCCTGCTGACTTTGGCCCGGACGGCGGACCGCCAGCGGTTGGGGCACGAGTTGATCGAGCTCAGCCTGGAGCTTGACCTGCCGGCCGCCGCCGATAAGAGCTCATCACTCGATCTCTCACCACCGCAGGCCCGCCCAACGGCGCGTACTACCGGCGGTGCCTCTGGATGATGGTGGTCACGGCCGCGACCACGTCCTCGACATCAGAGTCGGTAAGGCGCGGGTGGATCGGAAGGGAGATGAGCCTCAAGAACTCGCGATAGGCAACGGGAAAGTCTTCAGGGCTGAAGCCGTATCGCTTCGCGTAATACGAGTGCATGTGGACGGGGATGAAGTGGACGCTGCAGCCGATGTTCAGCGCTTTGAGCTCGTCAATGAACTGCGCACGGTCGATATCGAGCATGTCCAGGTTCAGCCGGATTGCGTACAGGTGCCAGGCGTGCTCGACGTCCGGCCGCCGCGCAGGGGGCTCGAGCTCTTCCACCGACGCGAAGCCGCGGTCATAAGCCTCGACGATCTGGCGCCGCCGCGCCTGCATCTCGTCCAACCGCCGCATCTGAACAAGTCCGAGAGCGGCCTGGATGTCAGTCATGTTGCACTTGAAACCGGGTACCAGTACGTCGTAGTGCCACGACCCAGCCGAGGTGTACCGCGCGTGGGCGTCGCGGCTCATGCCGTGTAGTGCCCACGTCCGGGCCGCGTCGACCAGCTCCGTGCTTCCGGTCAGCATTCCACCTTCGGCGGTGGTCAGATTTTTCGTCGCATAGAAGGAGAATGCGGTGAGATCCGCGACACCGGGCGCTGGGCTTCCGATCGTCCGCCCTTGATACGAGGCGGGGAGGGAATGCGCCGCGTCCTCCAGGATCGCAGCTCCAGCAGCGGACGCCATGCTGACCAGCGGCTCCATGTCGGACGGATGCCCGTAGATGTGTACGGGCAGCAGCGCCTTCACCGAGCCGCCCGCCTCGGCGAGCGCGCGTTCAACCTGACCCGGATCGATGTTCAGCGTGTCCGGCTCGACGTCGACCAGGATCGGCCTGGCACCTGCGTGCTCGATGACGTGGACGCTGGAGCAAAACGTCATGGTCGTTGTGATCACCGAGTCGCCAGGACCGACACCAAGCGCGGCAAGGGCCACCTGCATCGCCGCGGTCCCTGAGTTGACAGCCAGCGCCGCGGGCGCGCCGACCATCTCGGCGAAGGACCGCTCGAAGGACTGCACCTTGGGTCCGGTCGTGATCCAGCCGGACCGCAGGGTGTCTACAACCTCGCTGATCTCCTCCTCTCCGATCGATGGTGGCGAGAACGGCAGGAAGGTCTTGCGGGCAGGTCTCGTCTGGAAATGGCCCTGGCTCATCCGGCCAGCCTCGCGTAGACGGCGGCGAACTCGTCAGCCACCCGCTGCTCCGTGAAGAGCGATTTCGCGCGGGCACGACCCGCTTCGCCCAGCCGTCGCCTGAGGTCTGGGTCTTGAGCAAGTACGACCATCTTTTCGGCGAGGGCCGAGGGCGACCGCGGTGGCACCAGCAGGCCGGTTTCGCCGTCGACAACCTGCTCGGGGATGCCGCCCGCATCAGCGGCGATCACGGGAAGGCCGGCCGCCATTGCCTCCGCGACGACCAGCGGCAAGACGTCCACGTCGCAAGGATGGACAAGCATGTCGGCCGCGGCCATGAGCGCCGGCGTGTCCGGGCGAGACGGTGCAAGCACCAGGCTGCCGTTGAGTCCCGCCGTTGCGCTGATGCTCTCCAGCATCTGGCGGTAGGTTCGATAGGGCGGAAACGGTGCCGGGTGCTCCCAACCAACCAGGAGGCCATGAAGATTCGGCACGGTCTGGCGTGCGATCGCGAGGGCCTGCACGAAATCCTCCGCCCTCTTGTCCGGTACGAGCCTGCCAAGCTGTAGCGCGAGTGGCACGTCGGTCGGAATGCCCAGCTCCGCCCTGATCTTCCGGCCGTCGGCGCCGCCTGGGCGGAAGCGCTCGATGTCGGTACCGTGCATCACCACGTCAAGCTTGTGCGGGCTCACGCCGGCCGAGCGAACGAGGTCAGCGGCCAGGTACGAAGACGCCGCCACCAGGCGATCGGCTCGGCGGAGCATCTGGATTTCGACATCTCGCCTAACGCCGGCCTGCTGTTCCACTCGCTGCAAACAATGAAGCAGCAGCTTGGCTCCGGCGGCGCGAGCGATGGTCCAACCGAGGACCGCGGCCCGCGGCGTGGAACCGGTGTGCACGATGTCGATTTCGCCGCGGGCGGCATAGACGGCCACCGAGGCGGTGCTCAGCGGCAGGTGCCGCAGACCTGCGCCTGCAATTCCGGAGCGTATGGAGGAGCCAAATGGTGCCGTCCGGACTTCCAGGTTCCGCGCGCCGGCGAGGTTCAGATCCCCATGGCCATTGCTGTTCAGCATGAGGTACGCACGGTGTCGCTCGGGGTCCAGGTGGCGAAGCACTTGGGTGACCACCATCAGGTCAGGATTGCCGTAGAAGTCGACCGGAAACAGGAAAAGAATCCTGATTGGTCTGCGCCTGTTGTTCACAGCATGCGCGCCGTTGCCTTGCTCAACGACCAGGGTTTCGGTCGGCGGTGTCACTTCGGCCAGAGGCGCGGGTGGCTCGACCTGCTTGCGGAGCACGCTTTGGGCGAACGCGAGCTCTTCGCGCGTCACGGTTTGCAACACAGCTGACGCGGCAGCATAAAGGACAACGCCGGCCGCCACGGCGACGAGCAGGTGGACGTAGGGCAGCACGAAAAAGACACCCGCCACCATCACCGCACATGCCATCCCGGCGCGAGCGGCGTGCCACAGCGACTCTCTGGTGATGACACCCTTCGGTAGCAGGAAGAAGTACGTGACAAGCATGGCTCCCTCGCCCAGCACGTCTGCGGCCGCCGCGCCGAGCCCTCCGTTTCCGAATAGCCAGGAGCACAACGGGATCAAGGTCAGGAAGAGCGCGGCGAAGATGGGCAGGAAGACAAGCGTGACCTTGGCCACCGTCCGCTCGTGATCCCAGGCGATCATGGCGGTCACCACGATCATCAGAATCGCACTGAGCATCCAGGCGGCGGTCAAGATCATCAGGATCGGCACGCTGTGGCTGAAGACCGGCGGGTAGTGGAGGAAGTGGAAGAGTCGGGGGGCGATGACAGCGAGGCCTGATGCCACCGGCAGGACGGCCAGCATCAGCAACCTAAGAAGCTGCCGCAGCGCCGCCCTGGCGGCCTCGGGCCGCTCCTTCAGCCGAGCAAGTGCCGGCAGCCCGGCGTAGACGAGCACGAGCGGGATCAACGTGATCGCAGCCTGCAGGCCCGTGGCCGCGGCGAACCAGCCGACCACCGCCTCGCTGGCCAGCAACCCGAGCATGATCAAGTCGAGCTGGTTGTAGATGCCCTGCGGCACTGCGATCAGGAAAAACGGGACGGAGCCTGCGATGGCGGCGCGTACGGCCGTCAGGCTCGGCGCGCTGAGGCGGAAGTGCAGCCGGTGTAGATAGAAGATGTTGATCACGATGTCGACCAGCGCGCCTGCAGTCAGCACGCCGACGAAGACGAGAGGGCTGTGGGTCAGGTAGAGCAGCGGAAGCCCGAGGAGTAGCACCGTGACCGCGGCTGAGACGCTGCCAATTGCCCGCGGCCGCATTTCCTCCAATCCCTGCAGGGCCGAATCGAGCACGCCGGCCAGCGCCGGCACGATGGCGGACGCGGCGAATGCAATGAGCACCAGCTGCGCTTCTGGGGCCGGGCGCCGAAAGACGATGACGGCGCCGACGATGCCGACCGCCATGAGGATCCATATGGGCACGCGGAGCAGCAAGCTGACCGAAACCATGGAACCAAGCCGGCGCCGGTCGGAGGCGATCTCGCGCGCGATGTAGACGTTGGTCCCGAGCCCGCAAAGGGAGAGGATGACGATCGCAATCGACTGCGCGAATCGAAGTCGCCCGAGACCGACGTCGCCGAGAAAAAGCGGGAGCAAAAGCGTGGTGACGGCACCGAGGACAGAGGTCACCAACTGGTAGCTCATGACCAGCGCGAGGTTGCGGGCGAGTTTGCGGCCGGCGTCCATCAGCTCATGACGGGCATCTGCAAGTGGGTGATCGAGGCTGCTGGCAGGTCCAGCCTGAGTGTGCCGTTTCCGAGCTCGAAATCGGGCCGCTGGATGATGTGCTTCTTGTCCGCGCCCGAGTACTCGAACCGGTGGGCTTTGATCCCGCTACGAGCTCCGGGAAGATTGATGGTCACCTTCTCGGCGTCCCGCAATCGCTTGTTCACCAGCATCACGTCGATCACGTTGCCGTTGCGTGCGGCGAACGCCGAGACGGCGTCGGGCGCTGACGAGGTGGCCCGCATCGAGACGTCGCCGAACTTCGCGCCCTTGCCGTCGACATTACGGAACATGCGGAAGGCGAACCATGTGGGCGACTCTTTCTCGGGATCACGCCAGTAGCTCGCCATCTCCACATCCTCGCGCCCCAGTATGCCCAGCACCTCGGCCTCCGCGAGCGCCGCACTGACGCTGTTGCCACCGCCGAAGTTGTACTCGGTCAGTCCGATCCGCGTGCCGGGGTAGTTGGCGTCGACCCACTCGCGCAGGCGAGGAAAGAGGTGGACGGAATCCTTGATCCACGACTCGTCCTGATACGACGGATCCCACAGGGCGCGGGTCGAGCGCAGGCGCAGCGCGTCGACTTTGGGATCGCTGTCGTCTGAGTACACGCCGTGTGCGGGGGGATAGAAGTGCACCGAGAGAACGTCGAGGCTCCGGGCCCCTGCCTTCTCGTCGTGCGCGCGCACGGTGCGTAGGAACCAGGGCAGGAAGGGCACGTCCCCGTGCGCCTTGCGATCGGCGTGCGTGGCGAACCTGTCGGTACCGCGATCGAGCTCTGAGTAGTTGTAAGCGACCCACCCCCAACTCTCGGGCCCAATCACCTTGGCGGTCGGATCGACCTCCTTCACCGCCGTTGCGTAATCAAGATAGACGCGCGCGAGGTCGTCATAGCCCATACGGGCCGGGTGAACATCACGGTGGGTTTGCGACCAGAGCTCGGGCTCGTTGTCGATCGCGTAGAACCGCACTCCACCATTCGCTGCCGGACCAAATGTCTGAACGAGGTGGTTGACCCATTCGTTCTGGTAGACGACCGGGCTGTTGGCGGTGGGATTCAGAACGAATGGCCCGGGCTTCCGCGCCTGGGACGGAACGCTGGTCCGCTTGCGGTTGTCAGCCGGGTCGTAGCCTGCGATGCGTCCATCCGCAGCGATCGCCGGACCGCCGTCTTCCGGGACGTTCTGAGAGCGATCGTTCGGATCACCCGACTTCGCCACCCAGCCTACGGCCGGAATCGTGAGGAGCGAGGTGACACTGACCGCTCGGTTCCCTTCGACGTACCGATCGGACGCAGATCCTTCTCCTGAATCGCGGTCGGTATTGATGAACTGGTAGTCGGCGGCGGTGTTCCAGGCATGCCCGATCACCCAGTTGAACCGGCTGCTCGAGTTGCCGCCCCAGCGGTTCAGCGTGCCGCCCATCTCAGCGACGAAATTCGGGTCTTCCCGCTTGGCGATGCCGTAGATCAGCGGGCTGATGAGGTGCACGTCGGCGGCCGGGTCGATGGTGATCGTGACTTCGGATGGCGCCGGCCCCTCCTCGGGAAGCGATGCATTCGAGGATTCACCCGTGCCCCGCGTGTGGTGGAGCAGAGGCCGCGCCACCATCGCTCCGACCACCAGGGCCAGAACGACGTTGAGGATCAGGCTTGCGGCCATCAGCCGCCGGTTGCTAAGCAGCGCGTTCAGCACTTGTGAGTTGAGGCTTAGGGACGCCCAGGCAGCGCGGTGCGGGGACAGGTGGGCATGACATGAGGGGAGAGTTGCAAAGTGTAGAGGGCGTGCAACTATGGCTGATCCCATATCCGAATTCGCCCAGCGGGCTTGTTACTCGCGTCCCGCCGTCGACAAGCCGACCGTTCGGACCAGGCGTCACAATCTGAGCGTGGCGCAGTCGCCGGGACCCCAGACGACGCGCGACACGGCCAGAGGCGGACTGAGTTACCTCGCCCCTCTGTTGATCGGTGCAATTGCTCTTCTGATCACCACCGGGCGAGATACCGTCGTTGCCCCAACAGTCTCGGCCTGGTCGTTTCCAGATACTTCATTTGATACTCCCGCAACTCCCAAGCCGCTCAAGCAGAATGTCAACCTCACCGGATGGGACTTGCTCGTACACGAGATAGAAGGCACCCAGCGTGGCGGGGGTTCTGGCGACGCCAGGGGCGTATTAACGAACACGACGCCTCCGGTTCCCATCAATTTCCAAGCCCAACACAGTCCTGCATGTGGTGTACCAACCTCCGGCAGAGACAGAAGTGGGTTTCACAACGTCAGCAGTTTGTATGGCGAGAATGGCGACGGTGGCATGGGGTTCACCTGCAACAACCACTTGATGCTGACGAACCACTGTCAACCCAACTGTTTCAGCAGCACGGTGTTGACCCTGCCAATGGAACTCGACTGGTCAACGGGACCAGCAACTTTCAGCTTCAATATGAACACCCGTCACGTCAATGAAAGTGATTGGGTGGAGCTTTTTCTGACGCCTTTTGTAAGCCAACTTGCGTATCCGTCGTCCTTGTCGCCGTACCAAGACAACGTGGGACCGCCAACAACCGGACTCAGTTTTGCGTTTGGAGCGAATCTGCCACCCAGTAACTCATGCTCCGCAGCGACGAGTTTGAGTCAGTGTGGTTTTGATCAATGGAGCACTGGACTTGCGAATTGGTGCGGTTGTGATCCAAATGCCGGTGGCGATACTCGGAATGGGGTGCGCCAATTACAACTTACGGACATTGATCCCATTCCCGGGTATGTCGAAGACGCGGTGTTGGGTGCGGGACCGGCCAACAACGGCCGCGCTCGCTACAATCTGACCGTCTCAAGAAGCCACGTCACATTCGGACTTGCGCCACAGGCGCAGCAGCCGGCGGGGGTCACCTTGAACGCCGCCTACGTCAACGGTCTGAACTGGATCGATGCTGACTTGAGGGCTAACCCGCTCCCCTATTCGAGAGCGATTGTTCAGTTCGTCGCTCAAGACTATCAAGCTTGTCTGGGCCTACCAAGCGATCCTTGCAACGGTATCGACACCTGGCATATGTCCGGCTTCTCGATGTCGTCAGCGGTGCCACTTCGGATTATCCGAGCGAACCAAAATTGGGCAAACGACGCTACCAGCGTGAGTGTCGATGGCAAGAGGGCTACGCAGCTGACTTTCCCTTCGCCTGCGAGGGAAGGTTCTTACTTGCGAACCTGTTATTACGGCGACCCCGTCCAGGCGCAATACAGTGTGAATGGAGGGGCTACGTGGTTGAATTTCAGGCCGCGGCTGAACAGTCCTTCTTATGCATGCGCCTTAGCCTCAATCCCGACCGGTACTTCGTCGCTGTATGTGACAGGAGTGGACAAGTACCTTGCCCTGAACAATCCCTGGCACTATGACGGGTTCTCGATCGTGAGCGAAACTTCGTCTTGAGCATCGAGAATTCAGAAAGGCTTAGGGCCTCCCTGGACAAAGCCCTGGACGGTGTGGAGGGTTGGCTTGAGCTGCCGGTTGCCTGGCAGCTGCACGAGATAGCGCGTCGTTTCCCGGTATCGAATGAGGCGACCAAAATCGTGGAGATCGGGACCTGGAAAGGGCGTTCCACTATCGCATTGGCCAAAGGCCTGCAGGCCAAGGGCGAGGGCATGGTCTACGGCATCGACCCCCACACCGGAAGTGAGCAGACACGTCTCATATACGGTGAGCTTGATACATGGAACGAACTTCTCGCGAATCTCAAGGCAGCGGGCGTGGAGGATTGTGTGGTGCCTATTCGTTCGACCGCACACGCCGCGCGACCACGGTTCGAAGACAAGTCCATTCATCTCCTTCTAATTGATGGATCGCGTGAGTACAACGAGTTTCGTGAGTACATCGAGGACTGGGAGACGACACTGACGGACGGCGGAATCCTTGTTTTCAGAGGGCCCTTCCAACCAGGTGTCTACCGAGTGGTGCGCGAAGGTCTCCTTCATCGACGATCGCGGTTCCGCAAGCCGATCTACATCTATGAGCGGTCGGGAGAGATGTTGATGCTCGAACACCACATCGATCCGCCGGCGTGGACATTCAGAGACTGGGTCGGCCTTCGCGTGGTGGCCACCCAGTACGGCGCGAGGAACTCAACGAGACGGCTGCGAAGACTGGTGCCATCGGTTTTCCGCCGCCGAGCCAAGAGCACGCTCAATGGCTTTCTCAAGCTCCTGAGCCGCGCAGCCCCAGGGGCCACCGCCGCCAGCAAGCGATACGGGGGCTGAGCCACCCTGGATCAGGTCATGGCTGGCGGCCGGCCGCCCGAGCCGGGGCGTAGTACCACGACATCACCTCGCGCAGCCGGCGTACGGCGTGAACGCGCGAATACTCGACCTGGCGCAGAGTGCGCCGGCTGACGGGTCGCCGCCGCCGCCTGGCCGCCGGCAGCCCGGCGAAAGCGTCTCGCACGGCCCTGAAATAGGTCGGCAGGCCTCGACGCCCTGTCATCAGCACGGCTCCTGTGACCAGCTTGGCGGAGGTGCCCACTATCGCGCGCCCGAGCGGGTAGTGCTTCCAGAGCGTCCAGAGCTCGTTGCGGATCTTGTAGTACATCCGTTGATCTCCATGTAGGCGAGCCCGGTCGTCGTGCACGCGTTCCAGCGCAGCCATATGACGGAATGCGACGGCGGGATGGTAGCGGAGCTCATAACCGGCGTCGACAAGGCGGATGGCGAGATCGCGGCCCGCCTCCATGATGAAGTACTCGTCGGGGAATCCACCAACGCCGAGGACCGCTGATCGCCGCAGCGCGCAGAGGCCTTCCGCAATCTTCCAGGGAGTAGCGAACTCCGTATCCGCATACGTCTTGGCATCGCGGCCATACCATCCCCACCACCAGACATCCCGGCCGTGGTCGTAGTCGATGATGTGTCCGTGCAGCACAGCCAGCCGGGAGTTACGTGCGAACTGCTCGACGATCACCGGAATCGAGCCCTCGACAACAAACGCGTCGTTGTCGAGGGAGATCACAGTGTCATTGCGTGCGGCCTCGATCCCGGCATTCAGCCCAGCACACTGACCGACGTTCTCCGGCAGCGCGATCAGGCGCGCTTCCGGAAACTCACTCCGGACCATGACCGCCGATCCATCAGCGGACCCGTTGTCGACCACCACGATGTCAAGGGCGTGGTGGGCGTGCCGCCGAAGGCCTGCAAGGGCGGTCCTAAGGAACCCGACGCGGTTCCAGTTCACGATGACGACGCTGACCGTGCTCGAAGGCGACGGATCGGTGCTCATAACATCACGTTCGTGTGTGGGGCGTGGGAAGGTCGACCATAGGCACTCACAATCATGGGGAATCGGCGTCGCCGGTGGTCCACCTGTCGGTTGTAATCCCGACCCACAACCGGCGCGAGCTCCTGCTCCAGACGCTGCGCTCCCTCGAGCGCCAGAACTTCGCCGCAACCAGCTTCGAGGTCGTCGTCGTGTGCGACGGATGCGACGACGGCTCATTCGAGATGCTGCGGAACCTGGACACCCCACTCTCAGTCCGGCCGGTAGACCAGCCGCAAACTGGGCGGGCGGGGGCGCGAAACCGAGGCGTTCGCGAGGCCCAGGCCGACCTGGTGCTCTTTCTCGACGACGACCTCATCGCCGAGCCATCACTGATTGCGGAGCACCTTCGCTCGCAGGCCGGGATTGGACGCGGTGTCGTCATCGGTCGGATCTTGCCGGACCCAAACGCCCGCATGCCGGCGTGGTCGAGGCTGGACCTCCGAGTGATGGAGGATCGCTACGCCGCGTTCGACCGCGGAGCGCTCTCCGTGGACGGCCGCAAGTTCTACACAGGAAACGTCTCTGTGGATAGAAGCGCCCTCCTTCACGTCGGAGGCTTCAATGAGGGCTACCTCCGATCTGAGGACATCGAGCTTGGCTACCGACTGCAGGAGGCCGGCGTTCGGTTCGCGTACAACGGGGCTGCGCGTGTGGTCCACCTGGGCGTGCACCAACTCAGCGCGTGGATGCGGGACATGTACAACTACGGCCGCTACGACGTGCGGCTGGCCCGCGACGGTCACGTCACCGATGAACGCCTGCCCGAGTGGTGGCGGCAGCGGCACCCGATGACACGCGCTCTATGCCGCGTCACCGTCGGCCGCACGTCCGTGAGAGAACCGGTCCTACACACCCTTCGCGCCATGGCGGCGGCGGCAGAGCGAATCGGTATCGGCCGGCTGGCGGAGATCTGCTACGGCCTCGTGGCCAACGTGAGCTACTGGCAGGGGGTCGCCGACGAGCTGGGTGGTCGTCGACGTCTGTGGCCGCTGCTGGCTAGTTTTCCCCGCTGACCTTCCGCCGCAGCCAGAGTGAGCTCGGCTGCGTTCCGCTGGTGGCGCCGTCGTAGGAAGTTATGAGCTCCCGCAGCAGCGCCGGGTGATCGAGGTGGAGCAGGTGATTCATGAGCAGCAGCTCAAACGCGGAATTGTGGGCGAGGAAGGCTTGCACGAGGTACTGCTCATTCCAGAAGTGGTGGTACTCCTCGACTACGTTGCGCGGATAGGGACCTGGTAAGTACACGTCATGGGCGTGCACCACCACGCCTGGTCGGAGGCGCGGCAGGACTTCGAGGAACTCGAACTGCACGTCGCTTCCCATCTTGAGAATGTGGCTCGAGTCGATGAAGAGGATGTCGCCCTCGTCCAGCTCACCGAATGTCTCGAGCGGTACCTCCTGCACCGGGCCCTTGAGCAAGTCGAAACCGCCACCCAGCTCAGCTTCGGTCCAGCGCGGGTAGGGATCGATCGTGAGCAGTCGCCCGGCCCGCCCTTCGGCGGCGTTGGCGTCAAGGGCGTCCCGGATGATGAGCGTCGAGAAACCCGACCCCACCTCGACCACCCTGGCCGGCCGGAGATGACGGATCATCGCGTGTAACACCTCGGCATCGACGGTGCCGTACCAGTCGTTCCGGACGTGGAAGGTAGGGCCGCCGGTTCCCGTCTTGGCCGGCAAGAGCGGGAAGCGATTGAACTCAGCTCCGTACCGGGAGGACAGCTCGCGGAGGAGGGCGAGCTGGCCCTCGAGGGCGATGTCGATACCGACGAGGTCGGTTCGCCGTGACCAAAAGTCATCGCCCAAGTTGCGCGTATCGGGGATGGGCGAGTGGAAATTGTTGGCGATCACGTGGGTGCCGAGCGGCTGAAGAGCACGGAATGCGATCCGATGCAGCTGGCCTCGAATCCTGAGATGTGGGCGCGAGATCCTCAAGCCAGCCGCCTCACGAGTCGCCTGATGGGCTCGAGGACCGCGTGTCCTCGCCCCCAATGGTGAAAGCCTCGAACCCGCAGCGCCAACTGAGCGAGAGTGAGCTGGGCCGCGTCGAAGCGGCGAAGATGATGTCTCTGGTGCGGAAGCCTGTCTCCGCCCACCGCCAGCCGGTAGCCTGCCCGTCGCACTGCGTCGATCACGCGCTCATCGACATCGTTGTAGGGGTAGCAAAAGCAATCGACTGGCGCACCCAGAAGGTCCTCGAGGTCGGCGCGGGATCCGGTTACTTCGTCCCATAGCTCGCTGTCGCTCAGATCCGTGAGGCCTCGGTGTGTGCGTGAGTGGCTTCCTATCACCACACCCTCGGCGTGAAGCTCCCTGACCTGGGTTTCGCTCAGGAGCTGTTGCGGAGCCGGCATCCATTCGCTTTTGCGGCCGATAAGGTTGGTGACGACGAAGACCGTTGCCGGGACTTTCTTCTCGACTAAGAGGGGCAGCGCGACGTCGTGGGCGTCGGCGAAGCCATCGTCGAAGGTAAGGCACGTTCGCCTCAGCTTCGAATCCAAGGCCTCGGCCAAAGGTGTGGTCGTGTACCGATGCGCCGCCAGCCAGTCGAGGTGCCCGCTGATGAGCTGAAGAGGTGTCGCCTGCGCGTCGATCCGATCAGCGCCGGCAACGGCGACGACCCGGTGATACATAAGGATCGGGAACCATTCGGGCGGGCTCAAGCGCCCATTATCGTCTGCGCAATACATTGCGATTCGTTGTTGACTGTGGCGAGACGTCAGGGCGAGGTTGCCGTTGCAACCTCGCCCACTCGTCCAGCCGGATTACGGAGTTTCGCTGACGATCGACGCTCCTTCAAAGTGCCAGGGATTGGTCAACGACCAGAACTTGTCCGCTCCCGTGAGGTAGACGGCCTGGGTGCCGGCCGGGACCGGCGTCAGAGAACAAGCGTAGAAGCCGTCCATTCCTTGCAGTATGTGCAAGTGGATCCAGCTGACACCCTTATCGACCGAGAATTGCGCCTCTGCCGGATCCCCGTAGAAGCAGGTCCGCAAGTAAGATCCCGCCACCGCGGGTGAGGGGAAAGTTAGCTCCGTAGCTCGCTTACCGCCGATGCTCACACTGGTTGAGTCGTCTGCCCAATTCTGGTTCGCGCGGATGATTCGAAGGGGCACCGCTGACGACATCGAGAAGCCGGACATATGCCAGGTGTCGGTGCCGTTGCATGGATCGGTGGTCTGGTAGAGGCATGCGGCGTAGTCCTGGGCGACGAATTGCACAACCGCTCGGTTGTAGGGCAGCGGGTTGCTGCTCAGGTCTGAGTCGACCCAGTTAAGGCCATTGGCGTAGGCGGCGTTCAGGATCACCCCAGCCGGCTGCTGCCACTGTGGCGCAAGCCCGAGAGTGACGTGGGTCTTTGAAACGATCAGGTTGAAGCGAGCGCGGCCGTTGTTGGTCGGTCCCACCCCTTGCAGGGCGTCTTCGACAGAACCGAGGTTGAGATCAACGTCCGCGAGTTGTGTTTGGTGTAGTCCATTACGAACATCGCCGCCGGCATTGGGATCGCAACCGCACCAATTAGCAAGTCCACTGCTCCATTGATCAAAACCACACTGGCTCTGGGCCGTAGTCGGCGAGCAGGGGGCGTCGGGCGGCAGGTTCGCGCCGAACGAGAACCCCAGGCCTGTGGCCGGCGGTCCCACGTTGTCCTCGTATGAGGAAAGAGACGAGGGGTACGCCAGCTGATCCCGGAAGGGAGTCAGAAAGAGCTCCATCCAGTCGCGGTCCGCGGTATGGCGCGTCGACATGTTGAAGCTGAAGGTAGCCGGCCCCTGTGACCAGTCGAGCTGCATCGGAAGTGTCAAAACAGTGCTGCCAAAGCAGTCAGGTTGGCAGTGGTTGGTCAGCATGAGGTGGTCCCTGCATGTGAAAGCCATGCCACCGTCGCCGTTCTCGCCGTAAAGGCTGGAGATGGCGTGGAAGCCGCTCAAATCAGCGCCTGAAGTAGGCACGCCGCACTGCGTCCCATGCTGGCCAAGAAAGGCCGGTACACCGTGGGTGTCGCCGTAGCCGCCGGCGCGCTGATTGCCCGCCATCTCGTGCACGAGCAGGTCCCATCCGGCGAGGGCAGGGTTCTGTTTCAGGGCCAACGGAGTGGCGGGAGATCCGAATGAGCTGTCGGGGAAGGACCAGGCGCTCGGGCTAACGGCGGCCCGCGTCATGTTGTTCGGCACGGCGAGCATGAGCAAAACTAACGCGGACGTGGCGACATAGCGGATGGATAGGCGGATAGACATGGGCTAGTAACCTCCAGGGGATTCCCGCTTGTTGCCAAGCGGGCCGGCGGCAGCGGCCGCCAAAAAGCTCAGGGACTTTGATGCCGGCCAGCCGACCGGTGTCGGTTTACTTAACGCCCTGTGGCGAGACTTTCTTGCGGTCGCAACCAGACGGTGCGGCCCAGACCTTAAACCGAGATAAACCGCGGGGTCGTCGCCTCCAACATTGCTTGCCTTATGGGTCGTAGGAACGCGCTAGTCCCAGACGTGACGGAGCGATTGTGCAAATGTCCCGGGACATTTGCATCCTCCCACCGGCGAGGCGCGGGTTCGCCGCTCCGACGATGCCCATTTCCTCTCTTGGCTTGCGTCAGTAGCGTTTGGTTGCGGAAGTGGGGGAGATTCGGATTCCGGTTAGCGACCCTCTGGCGCAATGGGGCCTTCGAATCCCCGCGGGCAACCTGCGCCTCACTTATGCATCCACGCTTAAGCGCGGGTTGGACGTGGTGTTCGCAGCTCTTCTCCTGGTGGTCACGATGCCGCTGTGGCTCGTCATCGCCGTCGCTATTAAGCTCGATTCGCCCGGCCCCTGGCTCTTCGCCCAGGAGCGTGTTGGGTTTGGCGGCCGCCGGTTCCAGTTCCTGAAGTTTCGTTCGATGGGCGTGGACGCTGACCGCCTGCTCGAGTCGCTTCTTGCCAAGAACGAGGTCGATGGCCCGACCTTCAAGTTGCGCCAGGACCCGCGGGTCACCCGTGTGGGCCGCTTCCTCCGCCGCACGAGCCTGGACGAATTGCCGCAGCTCATCAACGTGCTGCGCGGCGAGATGAGCATGGTCGGCCCGCGTCCACCACTGCAACGCGAAGTGGACCAGTACGAGCCCTCTGACATGGTGCGCCTGTCCGTCATGCCCGGCATCACGTGCCTCTGGCAGGTGAACGGGCGCTCGGACACGTCCTTTGAGCAGTGGATGGCCTACGACCGTGAGTATGTCGAGCGGCTGTCCTTCGGCCTCGACCTGTGGATCATCGTCCGGACGGTCGGTGTCGTGCTCTCGTGCCGCGGCGCCTACTGACCCGCTACCCTTCCTCAACATTCCCGGTCGCCCCTGGTATCGCGCTCTCGTTCGGCTCCAACGAGCTTGAGCGGCACTCGACGAGCCAGGCTCGGTCCCGCACGCATGGAAGCCGGTCTCTTCGCCAGCGCCCTACGTTCCGGATGGCAGCTCCTAATGGCCGGGCGCTTCTCGCGGAGTGCCCGCTACCTCATACGCCCGATCTCGTACTGGCGCAGTCTGGAATTCCGGCTCGTGTGGGAGCATGGAGACTTCCAATCCTCAAACCGGGTTCTGGACATCGGAAGTCCGAAGCCGTTCTGCCTCTATCTCGCCGAGTCGGTGGGAGCGGAGGTGCATGCAACCGACATCGAGCCGTACTTCATCAACGAGTACACAGCGCTCCGCGACGGCCGAGGCATCTCCCCAGAGCGGCTACGGATCGAGGCCGCCGACGGCCGCTCGCTACCGTACCCCGACGGCTATTTCGACAGGGTGTACTCGGTCTCCGTACTCGAGCACATACCCGGCGCGGGAGACAGTGACTGCGTAAGGGAAATCGGCCGCGTGCTGGCCGCGGGTGGAATCTGCCTGATCACTGTCCCATTCTGGCCAGAGGGCCACGACGTCTATAGGGACGCCAGCAAGTTCTACTGGTCAGGCTCATCCGCCAGCTCCGATGAAGGCAAAGTCTTCTACCAGCGCCGCTATGACGAAGAGGACTTGAAACGGCGCCTGATTGAGCCATCAGGCCTGCGCGTCGAGCGCCTTCTTTACGTCGGAGAGCGAGTCCTGACTCGGCGGAAGGGGGAGATCGGCGATCTGCTGCCTCCGATCACCGGCCTTATCGATCCACTTCTCTCGCGCGTTGCCCACAGTCGGCCCGTAACGGATTGGCGCGATCTGGCGAAGCCGCTCTGCGCGTTCCTCAAGCTGGTCAAGCTGGCCTAAAGCAGGTCGCCGTCGACCCGTCGAATGAAATCGACCGACAAGCATTTCGAAACATGCTCGTTATGCATGCGCAGTGCTCTTACGTCGGTGGCAACTGTTTCAAAGTGCGATCCGGGGCAAATGCACCGGATGCGCCGTTGGAACGGCGGCGATGCTCTTGCTGAACGGTTTTACGGGATCCCCGACATTCGCACCTGTCATCGCAAAAGCAACCAATCCGGTCAGCTCAGTTGTGGACCCCCAAAGATTGCTGCCGAGTGACCGACTTCATTTCGGTCTCTCGAGTGCCCCGCTCGACATCGACTGGATGATCACGAGCGGCGTGCCGTGGAAGTATCGAAGTCAATACTTGGCGGGCGGCGTGAACACGGGTACCGGATGGGAAACATGGAATCTCCCCGCGGGCATCTTTGCCCGCAATTACATGGAGGACAGCCGAACGGCGGCCTACATACCCGTTTTGACTTACTACGAAATCTTGCAATCCAACCCAGGACTTGGATTGACAGAGGGCGAGATCGATTACAACAACCTGAACAACGCCGCCACGATGAATGCTTACTACGCCAACTTCAAACTCCTGATGGAAGTTGCTGCAGCATATGGAGGCAAGGTCGTGGTGCACATCGAGCCCGATCTGTGGGCATACATGCAGCAGCGCGCGAATGGGGCCGGCGCCGACAGTATCTCGGCCATGGTGCGATCGTCAGGTTTTGCAGAGGTCGCCGACCTGCCGGATACGGTTCAGGGCTTTTCCTGGGCGCTTCTCCGGTTGCGCGATCTGTTCGCCCCCAACGTCACCATGGCCATCCACGCTTCGATGTGGTCGAGCGGGGTGGATCTGGCCTCGAGCACCGATCCGGCGCTCGACGCAGTAGCCGTTGCCGATGCCACAGCCGCCTTCCTTGGGTCTTCGGGTCTAAGCGACAATGCATACGCCAGTACATGGGACGTTGTTTTCAACGACGTAGACGATCACAACGCAGGATGGTGGAGCAGCACAGGTCAGACAACGGCCACCTTCACGCACTGGTGGGACCGGAACAATGTTGTCTTTCCTAACTTTTCGCGATATCTGGCCTGGGTCTCGGAGCTACATCTCAAATCTGCACGCCAGCTGGTGGCGTGGCAGGTTCCGGAAGGAAATCAATATTTCCTGACCGAGAACAACACATGCGGCCACTACCAGGACAATGTCGCCGAGTACTTCCTCGCTCACCCGGCTGATCTCTATTCCTCAGGCATAGTGGCCGTGATCTTCGGCTCTGGAAACGCTTGTCAATCCGACTACCGTGACCTGCAGCTGGATGGCATCACAAACAATGGGGGTGTGCCGACATCGGACTATCAATGCGATGCATGCAATACCAACGTATCCATGTACCCCGATGATGACGGCGGCTACCTACGCCTCTTTGTTGGCGATTATTACGCTAAGGCCTGGCCAGTACTGACTCGAAAGTAGAGACCAGTAGCAGCTAGGCCGTCAGGCCCCCGACCATCCCGTCACGCGATCGAGGTGGATCGCGACGACCGGTCCGGCGGGTTTTGCCCGCCTGTGCTGCTCGTATTTGCCGGCAAGCAGCTCGGTGGCGCGTTCGGCCTCCTCTTTGTCGGTGATCACGCGGGCGGTGCCGTCGGCGCGGACCCACCAGAGCTTGCTCCAGTCGTCCTCGTAATAGTCGGCGAGAACCGACACCGCCGGATTGGCCGCGATGTTCTTGAGTCTTTGCAGGTTTCTCGTCTTCTTCGGCTTCTCATCGACCGCGAAGTAGAGGGTGTCTTTCTGTATGGCAAAGACAATCGGCACGATGTGAGGCCGTCCCTCCTCATCCACTGTGGCGAGGTGGGCGACGCGCGAGTTGAAAAGGCGTTGCATCGCCTCTGCGGACTCCACTCTGTTAAGTGTGGACGCTGCACCGTTTCGGGCTATCGTTGAGCGGTGCAAAGGCTCCGTACCTACACGGTCGAGGAGGCGAACAACGAGCTGCCTCGCGTGAAGAGAATCGTCGCGCAGATTGCAGAGCTTTCGGCTCTGGTGCCCGAGCTCGAAGACCAGGCCCGAATTGCCGAGTACGAATCCAAGCGCCCCGCGGCCGGCGCCGCCGATCGTGACCGGCACCAACAGGCCAGGGATGCGGTCAGCGGAGCAGAGCTCGAGCTGCTCAAAGCTGTGGCGAGCCTGAATGGGATGGGCATCCAGCTCAAAGGACCGCTCGAGGGACTGATTGATTTCCCCTCCTACCGCGATGGTGAGCTCATTGAGCTGTGCTGGAAGCTGGGCGAGGAGCGGGTGGAGCACTGGCACCGAGTCGGCGAAGGCTTCGCCGGCCGAAAGAAGCTCTAAACCTCTCGGACTCCTTTCGTTACTGACTTCACCGCTTCGAATACTGATTTCGCGACGCCCGCTGCATCGAGTCCGTGCTCTTTGAGGATGTCCGAAGCCCTGCCCTGCGGCAAGAACTGATCGGGCAGCGCGATAGTCCTCACCCGCCCGGCCAGCCCATGTGGGGCCAGCGCTTCGAGCACCGCGCCGCCAAAGCCTCCAGTGCCTACGTTGTCCTCGACTGTCACGACCACCGGATGATTGCGTGCCCAGTCGGTGATGCGCGGGTCGACTGGCTTGATCCATCGCGCGTTGACAACGGTGCAGGAAACGCCTTGCATCTCCAGCCGCGCGGCAGCCTCCTCGGCCACCTCAACCATGCGGCCGACAGCGAAGATGGCCGCGTCACCACCCTTGCGCAGCTCCTCCCAGCGGCCGACGGGCAGCGGCTCGACGGGCAAGTCCGGCGTCGCCGGCACCGGGCCTTTCGGGTACCGGATCGCGACGGGGCCGTCAGTTGCAAGCGCCGTTTCCAGGAGCGCGCACAGCTCTGTCGCGTCGGCGGGCGCCGCAATCTTCAGGTTGGGGATGAGCCGCAGGTAGGACAGATCGAAGATTCCGTGGTGAGAGGAGCCGTCGGGTCCGGTCACGCCCGCGCGGTCGATGACGAAGACAACCGGCAGCTTGTGCATAGCGACGTCCATGAGCGTCTGGTCGAATGCGCGGGCGAGAAAAGTCGAATAGATACAAACGACAGGGTGCATGCCGGCCATCGCGAGCCCTGCCGCGAACGTGACCGCATGCTGCTCGCAGATTCCGACGTCGAAGAACCGGTCGGGGAATTCTTTGGCGAAGTTGAGAAGACCAGTTGAAGAAGCCATCGCTGCGGTGATCGCGCAAACTTCCGGGCGTCGCGCCGCCGCCGTCATCAGTGCTTCGCCGAAGACATCCGTGTAGCTGACCTCGGTCGAGCGCGGACGCCCTGTCAGAGGATCGAACGCAGACACACCGTGCAGCTTGTCGACCTCGTCGTCCACGGCCGGCCCGTATCCACGTCCTTTCTCTGTCACCACATGGACGACCACCGGCTCCCGCAGCTTCTTCGCACGCGACAGCATCACCTCGAGCGCCGCCTCATCGTGCCCATTGACAAGCCCCGCGTACTTGATGCCCAGGCTTTCGAAGATCGTCGACGGCTGAAGGAGCTGCTTCAGACCTTCCTTGACGCGATACGCGGCCTGGTCGGCCGTGGACCCGACAAGGGGAAGGTCGCGCAGCAATTTCGAGATGTCGTCTTTGATCCGCTCGTAGCGGGGATCGACTCGAAGCTGTGACAGATGTCGCGCGAGGCCGCCGACAGTCGGTGCATACGAGCGGCCGTTGTCGTTGATCACGATCACCAGGTTCGGCGGCTGCAGGTGGGCGATCTGGTTGAGGGCCTCATAGGCCATGCCGCCAGTGAGGGCGCCGTCGCCGATGATCGCCACAACATGCCCGCCGATGCGCTTGCGCAGCCGAGCCTCGGCGATGCCCAGGGCATAGCTCAGAGAGGTGGACGCGTGGCTGTTCTCGACGAGGTCGTGAGCTGACTCCTGGCGCGAGGGATATCCCGACAGGCCGCCGGCCTGCCGCAGCTTCGCAAAGTCCTTCGAGCGGCCCGTCACGATCTTGTGCACGTACGCTTGGTGACCGGTGTCCCAAACTATCGCGTCCTTGGGGCTGTCGAACACCCTGTGCAGGGCGAACGTGAGCTCGACGACTCCTAAGTTCGGTGAAAGGTGACCGCCGGTCTTCGAGGTCTGCTCGACGAGGAAGGCGCGAACCTCCTGGGCCAGGTCGGCGAGATGCTGCTGGTCGAGAGCGCGAAGGTCGGCGGGTGAATTGATGGTCTCCAGGATGCTCACTGGTGGCTTAACGCTCGGCGCCTGACATGAGTTCCGCTAGAGCGATGCACAGGCGGGTGCCGGCCCCGCTCGGACCTCGGAGCACCGTTGTCAGCTCGGTGTTCGTGTTCCAGCTCGACGAGGCGATGTCCAGGTGCGCCCAAGGCTTTCCCCCGGTGAATTCGCCGATGAACATGCCGCCCAGGATGGTTCCGGCCTCGCCGTACTCGGCGTTGCGCAGATCCGCGATCTGGCTGCGGAGCAGGACGCGGTAATCGGCGTAGATCGGCAGGCGCCACACCCGATCTCCCGCCTCCACCGCGGCCTTTTCCACCAGGGCCCAGAAGGCGTCGTCGTTGCTGACCGCCGCCGAGGCGGCATGTCCGATCGCGATCTTGGCCGCGCCCGTCAACGTCGCGAGGTCGAGGAGGTGGGTCGCGCCGTTGCGCAGCGCGTGGGTCAGCGCGTCGGCGAGAACCAGCCGTCCCTCGGCATCGGTATTGACGATCTCGACGGTCTTGCCGTCAGCGCTGACCTGCACGTCTCCCGGCCGCTGCGCTGATGGCCCAGGCATGTTCTCGGTCGCGGCGATAACCGCCATGACGTCGAGCGGCACTTTGCGGGCGGCGATGACGTCGATTGCCGACAGAACGGCTGCGGCGCCCGCCATGTCCGATTTCATCATGCTCATGCTTTCCGCGGGCTTGATCGAGATGCCGCCCGAATCGAACGTGACGCCCTTACCCACGAGTGCCAGCACTGGAGCTCCCGCCTGGGCAGCGCCGCCACCCGGGCGGCCTCCGCGATGGCGTAGGCGGATCAGGCGTGGCGGCTTGGCCGAGCCGGCAGCAACTCCGAGGAGGAGGTTGTACCCTCCGGTTCGCAGCTCCGCCGGTCCGAGCACTTCGATCTCGAGCCCGTGCCGCTGCGCAATCCGCGTCGCCTCCTCGGCCAGGGCTTCAGGCGTGAGCTCGTTCGGGGGCGCGTTCTGCCATTCACGCGTGCGGTTGGTGGCCTCGCCGTTTTCCTGCGCGGCAACCACCTCGTGCTCGCGACCGAGCCCAAAGCCGGTCAGGACGAGCTCTTCGATTTCGCGCCGCTCCGGCTGCGCGCCGGTCTGTCGCGAGCGCCGCTCGAAGGTGCCCATGACGCAGCCCTCGACCACAGCTTTCAAGGTGTGCATGCCCAGAGTCGGGTCGGCACGGACGATACCGATGCGCTTGTAGCCGTAGGTGCGCGAGGCGCGAATCAGCTCGTGGTGGGCTGAGCGGAGCCGCTGGCCGTCGAGGTCGTCGATGGCTCCGACTCCGTAAAGGATCACCCGGCGCGGTCCCGTCTTGCTGCCCTGCACCGGCACCGGGAGCACTTCATGGATGCGGCCGCGGAACTCGGCGCTGGCGATCATCTCGGAAAGCACTCCGCCAAGCGCCTTGTCCAGCTCGAGGCTGGCGCCCGACAGCCGCTGGCCCGTCGCGACCGCGACTGCGAGGGCGTCGACCGGGAGCTCGGCAGGCGGTGTCGCGACGAGGCTTATCTTCACGAAACGCTAAGCCTACCGATCAGGCCCGCCTCGAAGGTGCTCGGCGACCAGTTCCAGCACGTGGGCCACGCGCAAGTCGATGCCGCGCTGCCGCGCCGCCGCCTCGATGTGCATCAAACAGCCAGGGTTGTCGGAGGCGACCACTGTGCAGCCCGTCTTGGCGATTGCATCCAGCTTCCAGGTCGCCAGCCGGCCCGCGACGCGCGGCCACTCGAGGCTGAACGTGCCGCCGAACCCGCAGCAGTTCGCGATGTCCGGGATGTCGACCACCTCGTAGCCGGCAAGCTCGAGCAGCCGGCGCGGCTCGCTTTTGAGACCTAGCTGGCGCAGGCTCTGGCACGAGTCGTGGTAAGCGACCTTCAGGCTCATCTGGTTCCCGTCGACGAGCCCCGGGTTGCGGTTCAGAAGCTCCAGGACGAACCGAGTTGAGTCGCGCATCCGCGAGCGCAAGTCATGGTCGGCCGGGGCGCCCCAGTCGCCGGCGTCGATGGTGAACGCGCCAAAGCACGAAGCTGAAGGGGTGACGATCAAGCCCTTGGAATTGCCAAGACTAGCGGCCAGGCTCGAGTGCAGAGCCGCCCCGCCTTCGAAGTCGCCCGCGTTGGCGGCGATCAAGCCGCAGCACCACTGACCCTTGGGAAAACCAACCTTAAAGCCCGCGGCGGTGGCGATTCGCTCGAGCGCGACCGCCGCCTGCGGCTGCACCCGGTCGACCATGCAGGAAGCGAAGATCGTCAGAGGCTCGCCGTCCACCTCGCTGGGGGCGACGGTGTCGCGATAGGGGACGCGAGCCAGCCTGGGCGCGCCCGGCACAAGCCCGCTGACAGGCGCTCCGGCGCGCAGCACACGGTCGGCCAGCTCAGGCCGCTTCCACAAGCCGAGCACGGCCTTCTTGCGCAGCGACTTGCGACCTTTCTTGCGGTGCTCGAGGATCTGCCGCGGCAAGGGAATGTCGACAGGGCATATCTCCTGGCACGCATTGCACTGCGTGCACAGCGTGTTGGACAGGTCGGACGCCTCGAGACCGTGATGGAAGGGCGTGAGGACGAGTCCGATCGGGCCGGTATAGATGTGACCGAACTGATGACCGCCGACGGCCATGAAGGGTGGGCACGCGTTGGAGCACGCTCCGCAGCGGATGCAGGTGAGCGCTTCGCTGAACATAGGATCCGCGCGCATCTCCTCACGGCCGTTGTCGAGGATCACGCAATGCATCTCGCGCGGCCCGTGGACGCCGATGGTGAGCGACTGCTCGATGTCGGCTGACCGCGACGGGCCGGTGATCCAGTTTACGTAGCTGGTCATCAGCTGGCCCGTGCCGCTGCGCGGAAGCATTCTCAGCACCGCGACTGCGTCCTCGAGCGTCGCCACCACCTTGTCCATGCCGAACAGAGCGATGTGCACGGGCGGGAGGGTGGTCGTGAGGTCGGCGTTGCCTTCGTTGGTGACGAGCACGATGGTCCCTGTCTCCGCGATCGCCATGTTGGCACCGCTGATGCCCACCGTCGCGTCGATGAACTTCTGGCGCAGCGACTGCCGCGCATGGTGCTGGATCGCCTCGACAGTCGGCTCGGTGCCAAAGACGTCGGCCGCGTCCTCTTTAGTCAGATGAATCGCAGGCGCGATCAGGTGCGACGGACGCGTGTGGGTCAGCTGCACCATTCGCTCGCCAAGGTCGGTCTCGACGACCTCCATGCCGAGCGCTTCGAGATGCGGGTTCAGCTCAATCTCCTCGCCGGCCATGGTCTTGACCTTGGTCACCACCATGCGCCCGCCATCAGTGCGCGAGCTTCCGGCGTTCCAGCAGATCTGGGCGATGATGTCGCGGGCCTCGGCTGCGTCCTTCGCAAAATGGACCTTGCCGCCAACTGCCTCCAGCCGTTGCTTGAACTGTTCGATGAGCTCGGGCAATCGCTCGAGGTTGGCCATGCGCCGCGCTTTCAAATCGGCGCGTCCTTTCGCGAAGTCGAGACTCTCGAAAGCCCTGTTGCGCTTGGCGCGAAGCCCAGTCATGGCGTCGACCAGCGCCCGCTGCAGGTCCGGGTCGCCTAATGCCTTGTTGACCCGCCGGGAAAAATGCCCTCGGGATTCAGGCACGGCACGATTCAAGCACGGATATTCGAGGCTTCTTTCAACGCTTCGACAACACCCTCAGGAGTCGACACAGGCGCCAAGCATATGGTCCCGACACACACAACCGCGCGCTCATCCCCGCTGGGATCGATCACCGTGTACGGATGAGCGAGCGTGGCGGCGCGCGCCAGCTCAGGGCTGCGCGTGGTCACCTTGATTGCATAACGCGTGCGGTCGAGCGCCCGCGCGAAAGCCGCCGCCATGAGCCCGTACTGCTTGGGGAGCGCCGCCACCGATTCGAGGGCGCGCCGGGCCCGTGTCAGATGAGGCGCGTCGGGGTCGCCGGCAAGTACGTCGAGCTCGACGAGCGCCATCGCCACGACCGAGTTCTCGGCCAAGGGCTTGATCGGCTCGGCCAGGCGGCCGAGCGCACCTGTGGCGGCGTGGTCGAAGTAGCCGCCCGCGCGCGGATCGCCGTAACGCTGGTCGAGGTGCGCGGCAAGGTCGAGCGCTACCGGCATCCATTGCTCGCCAAGTCCAGCCTGGTGAGCGCGCAGGGCAGCCCAAAGGCTCCACGCCTGGTCGGTCAGGTGGGCGCCGGCTCCCTCGGCATGAGTCATGCCTTCACCTTTTCGATAGGCGCCCTGGAAGAGGTGCTCGAGCAGCTTTTTTGCTTGGTCGCGAAGGGCCGGCCGGTCCCTGCGCCGGTAGGCCTCGAGGTAAGCGATGGCGAGGGCCGCGTTCCACGACGTGTAGATTCGCCGGTCGACGTACGGCGATGGCGTTTCCGCGCGCTCCTCGCCGTCCATCGAGTAGTAGTGCTCGTCCGCGTCCTGGCTTCCCGCGTACAGGCCGGTCTTCGGGTCGCGAAGGACTCGATCGAGGTAGCCGGTGGTCGAGTCGAGGGCGGTGTCCATCTCCGCCAGCGCGAGGGCGCTCACGAGGCCCGAGTGGTCCTCCAACATCTTCTCGAAATGCGGGACGCTCCAGTCCTGAGTCGTCGAGTAGCGGAAGAAGCCACCCTCGACGTGGTCGTACGTGCCGCCTCCCGCCATCTTCTCGAGGGTGTGCACGGCCATCTGGCGCAGCTGCGGGTCGGAGCGGAGCTGGGCCTGTTCCAGGAGCAAAAGGATCGCGTCGGTTTGCGGGAATTTGGGCGCGTTGCCAAAGCCGCCGTACTCCGGATCGTAGGCTGCAGCCGCCGATCCAAGGATCGAGTCGACAATCCCGTCCTCGAGCGACCCCGCGCTGCGGGCGATGGCTGAACTCGCGCGTTGCCGTGCCTCGAGGACCCTGGTCGCGATGTCGGTTTGATTGGTCTTGTAGTAGCTGGCGACTTTGCTGAGCGCATCCGCCATCTGATCGGGTGGCAGGTAGGTCGCGCCGGTGAGGATGTCGCCCGTGGCTGTGAGGAATGCGGTCGAGGGCCAGCCGCCCATGTTGTACCTCTGGTTGATATCAGGCCGCACGTCGTTGTCCACCCGGACCGGCACGTACTCCCGATTGATCAGATCGATGATGCCTGGATGCGAGTAGGTCGTTTCGTCCATGACGTGGCACCAATGACACCAGACGGCCGAGATGGAGAGCAGGATGGGGCGGCCGGTCTGCTTGGCTTCCTCGAACGCGCCCTCGGACCACGGGTGCCAGTTGATCTCGGACGCGCGGTTCGCCCGAGGTGAAAAGTGGAACTCCCCTCCGGCGTCCGCCACACAACAAGGTTACGCGGGTGAAACAATGTCTCCGTGATCTCGACCAGCGCAGTTGACGCGTACATCGAGAAGAACTCCAGGCGGTTCGTCGATGAGCTGAAGGAGCTGTGCTCCTTCCCCAGCATCTCGAACCACGGGCGGGAAGCCGTCGAGCCGGCGCGGAAGTGGCTCGGCGATCGCCTCTCGCGTTTCACCGACCGCGTGGAGACCTTCGACGCCGGCGGCATGCCCGCCCTCTACGCGGAGGTGCCAGGCGACGGACGGCGCAGGCTGCTGCTGTACCAGCACTATGACGTCCAGCCGGTCGACCCGATCGACCTGTGGGCTGCACCGCCTTTCGAACCCCAGGAGAAGGATGGGCGGATCACCGCCCGCGGGGTCGCCGACGACAAGGCCGACGTCATGGCCCGCATCCACGCGCTCGAGACGTTGAAGGGACTCGGCTCATTGCCGGTGACGCTGCGCTTCCTGGTCGAAGGCGAAGAGGAGATCGGGTCCAAGACTTTTGAGAAGATCGCGCACGACCACGCGAGCAAGCTCTCCGCTGACGGCTGTTTGTGGGAATCGGCCGAGTCGTTTGACGATGCGGGAAGGCCGACGATCCAGTTCGGCTGTCGAGGGCTGCTGTACGTGCAGCTGCGTGTCAAGACTCTCAGCTTCGACCAACATTCCGGCTTCGCGTCCATCTATCCGTCGGCGGCCATGTACATGATCGGAGCGCTGGCGAGCTTGCGCGACCAGGAGATGAACATCCAGATCTCCGGCTTCTACGACAAGGTGGTGAAGCCGACCGAGGCCGACCGCCGGATGATGGCGAAGATCGACCCGGAGGTCGACAAGCGCCGGAACCTGGTCGGATTCGAGCGCCTGGTGCGCGATCCCAAGGCGGCCGACGTGATCGAGCAGATGCTGTTCACCCCGACCTGCAACATCGCCGGAGTGACCACCGGCTACCAGGGCCCAGGCTCGAAGACGGTGCTGCCTGCCGAAGCGACCGCGAAGCTGGATTTCCGGCTGATCCCCAACCAGGATCCTGCCGACGTCGTGTCGCAGCTGCGCAGGCATCTCGACCTCCATGGTTTCGAGAAGGTGGAGATCGAGTGGAGCGACGGTGAGAAGCCCGCCCGCTCCGACCCGGATTCGGCCATCGGCAAGACGGTGATCGACTGCGTGCGTGAGCTCCACGGCGAACCGCTTCTGTGGCCTTTCATGCCGGCCACCGGTCCCATGCACCCTGTAGTAGCCGACCTGGGCATCCCGACAGTGCTCCCGGTGGGCGTCGGCCGCCCGGGCAACCGAGTCCATGCGCCCAACGAGAACATCCTCGCCGCGGACTACATCTACACGGTGCGTCTGATGTGCCGGGTTTGGGAACGCTTCGGAGCCGGCTAGGTCATGGAAAAGCTCACCGACAAGCTGTTCACGGTCAAATACAACGAGGACACCGGGCGTCCCCACATCGAGATCGTCGACCAGGCCGTCTGCGCCACCAAGTGCATCGGCAAGTACTGCACCCACTTCTGCCCTGCCGGGGTATACGAGTGGAATGAGGAGCAGAAGAAGACCCTGGTCAGCTCGGGAAACTGCATCGAGTGCGGCGCGTGCTCGATCGGCTGCCCGTTCGACAACATCGACTGTCACACCCCGCGCGGGGGCTTTGGCGCGCAGTTCAAGTTCGGCTAGCGCGGCGGAATACGGACCCCGTGTGGCCCAATTCAACCTAATGCAGTGAGCGATCACGATGTCGTCATAGTCGGAGGGGGTCCAGCCGGGCTGGCGGCTGCCCTGTACACCGCCAGGATGGACCTGAAGACGGTGGTGGTCGACCGGGGCGCGCTCGGCGGGCAGCTGCTCAACACCGAGCTGATCGAGGACTACCCGGGCTTCGAATCCATCCTGGGCTCGGAGCTTGCCACCAAGATGGGTGAGCACGCCCGCAAGTTCGGTGTCGAGGTCCGCGAGTTCGAGCCCGTCAAGGAGATCGACGTCGAGGGCAAGACCAGGGTCGTACGCCTGGAGTCCGGCGAGGAGCTGCGCGCCCCTGCGCTGATCATGGCCGCGGGCGGCCTGCCGCGCTACCTGGAGGTCCCGGGCGAGAAGGAGTTCTGGGGTCGCGGCGTGAGCTACTGCGCAGTCTGTGACGGAGCGTTCTTCAAGGGTGAGGAGCTGGCCGTCATCGGCGGTGGCGATGCTGCGGTGGAAGAGGGTGAGTTTCTGACCCGCTACGCGTCGAAGGTCTACATCATTCACCGCCGCAGCCAGCTGCGCGCACAACCGATCCTGGTCGACCGGGCGAAGGCGAATCCGAAGATCGAGTTCATCTTCGACGCGCAGGTGAAGGAGATCAAGGGCGACAGCAAGGTGCACGTCGTGCGCTATGAGCAGCACGGCACGATCAAGGAGCTATCCGTCGGCGGCGTCTTCATCTTCGTCGGTTTCGTGCCGAACTCAGGTCTGTTCAAGGTGCACGTGAACCACGACGACGCCGGCTACATCGTCACCGACCGCAACATGCAGACGTCCGTGGAGGGCGTGTGGGCTGTCGGCGATGTGCGAGCGCAGCTGACCAAGCAGATCGCGACTGCTGTTGGTGACGGCACCACGGCGGCGGTGGCGGTGGCGGCCTACGTCTCGTCATTGAAGGACGCCGCCCGAACCTAAGGCGCCGGCTAGCGGGTTACGTCGATCCAGACCAGGCCGGGCGGCAGCGTGATGACCTGGCCGCCGTCGAGCGTGAACGTGAGCGGTCCATTGCGGTCGGTCGAGCTCCAGAATCCCGCGTACTGCATGCCCTTGTAGAAGATGTCGACACGCCCGCTCGAGTCGAGGTCGTAGTCGTGGATGTGCGCTCCATGTCCGTCGCCAACATCCATCAGGGTCTGTTTGGTGTGCAGGATGATCAACATCTCGATCCGCAGAAACCGGCCGAGGCTCGAGTCGGCGTACGGGTGGTTATCCTCGGTTTTCGAGTAGGTGCCCGTGGCAGGGTCGTACTTGTAGACGGAGTTGTGCTCGTCGACGTTGATCGACGCCACTGAATTGCCGGCGGGGAGAGAGGGTCTGGCCTTGGGGACCTTGTAGGCCGCGATCGAGGAGAAGAAGTTGTCCTCGGCCGCTTTGACCGAAGCACCTTTGATCATCAGGTTGTCAGGTGCGTAGCGCGGCGGTCCCGCGCGGAACTGGTATCCGATGGTGTCGAAGAACTGCGGCGCCCCTTCCTGCGCGGCCCGTGCCCGCGTCGCCTGCGACTCCCCGGACTGAAACAAAAGTCCTTTGTAATGACGGCCGAGCTTCAGGGAGATGAAGCGCGCCGAACGCATCGGGCCGATGAGGTCGGGCACGTTGTTGTAGACCGCCGTCAGGCGCGTGATGCCGCCTTCAGCCACGTACTCGAAGATGATGTCCGCCGCCTGCAGGCCGCTCTGGTCCCGCGCGTACTCGTCGTTCGGGATCTGAATCAGAGCCGGATATTTCAGCGGGGTCACGTGCTCGCGATCGTGGTAATAGATGCCGGTCTTGAATGTGAAAGTGCCCGGGACCTTGTGGCCGGTCTGGTCCTGCCCTCCGGCCGCCAGCTGAACCTGAATCGGTCCGGAGGGGGCGCCGGCGGTCGATAAGGTGGCGCTTTTGTTGTCGGTCGCCCACTTGAGGTCGACTGGCTGAGTCCCGAGAGTCGCCTTGATGGTGGTCGGGTCCATGGTGTCGTTGAAGTTGAGCCTGAGGGTGGTTCCGGGGTCGATCTCCGTGCCGTCGGCCAGTGGTGGGTCCGAAGCGCCGGGCCCGGTGACCGAAACCACGCGCGGCACGATGAGCGTGGTGAAGCTCCATGTATTGCCCTGAACCCTGTGATGACCGACGTCGAAGATCGGTTTCATCGACACCGTGTACGTCGTCAGCTCGTTGAGTCGTTTCGTGGGCGCCCACGCGTACTGCGTCTGGCTGGAGATTGAAGTGATCGAGCCTTCGGTGGCGGGGCTGATCGAAAAAGCTGCCTCCACAGCGGCCTGCGTGACGGGACGGTTGAAGCTCAAGAGAACACGACCATCGGCCGGCACATCTTTCTGACCGTCCTTGAAGTTCGTAGTGAATTTGGTCGGCAGCGTGTTGTCGTAGGCGAGATATGCGCCAGCGCCGACGAGGACAACCATCAAGGCGAGGCCCGCTGCAATCCAACCACGGCGCAAAAAACGAAACCGACGGCGCGCACGTCGCTTGTACCGCGACGAGGCCGGCGGCGATTCAGGCTCGAGTGGGAAAGACGTGGACATGGACAACGAACCGCGGGGGATTATCTCAGAACTTCTACGCCCCGAGATTGCGCAAGTACGGAAATGTGTAGATACCGGTCGCGTGTCCGCTCTCGAATGCGATCTGCACCGCGTATTGGCCGACGAGGGTCACATCCTTTATGAGCAGCTCGTCCGGGCTCAGCGTTGTGAGCCTCGCGAGCCGTCCAGGCGCACCGCCTTCGCCACGGCACTCAGCGCAAGGACACGCCCATCGCAGCTGCTCACCGGTGTACGTGCTTCGCTTTCCGTCCTCCCACGCGATGTCCATCATCTGGCGGGCACGGTCGACGTCGACGTTGACAGGAAACGGATCGGGATCTTGCGTGGTCTCGGCCTAGTGGACGTTGATGACCGGCAGCTGTCGAAATGACTGGATCGACGTGCGGGCAGCAACCTGTGAGGCGATGTGCACGAATGCTTTCGCGCCCGCGGACTCTGGTCGCGAGATCACAACGGGGGTTCCCTTGTCGGAGTCCGCGCGGATGTCGTCTTCGAGCGGGATCGCGCCGAGGAATGGCACGCCCAGTCGCTTGGCGGCTGCTTCCGCGCCGCCGTGACCGAAGATCTCGTGGCGATGACCGCACTCGCTGCAGACGTACCAGCTCATGTTCTCGATGAGACCGAGCGGTGGGACGTTCAGCTTCCTGAACATCTGCAGGGCCTTGACCGCGATGTCGGTGGCGACGTCCTGCGGTGTGCAGACGATGGCGACTCCTGTCAGAGGAACAGCCTGAGCCAGGGTGAGCGAAGCATCGCCGGTGCCGGGGGGTAGGTCGATCACCAGGTAGTCGAGGCGGCCCCAGTCGACCTGGACCATCATCGCTTCGATCGCCTTGCCGACCATCGGGCCACGATAGATCGTGGGTTGCTCGCCGGGATAGATGTGACCGAAGGACATCAGCTTCAGCCCGTGAGCTTCGATGGGCTGCAGCTTGCCGTTGACCTGCTCGGGCACCGACCTGGAACCGGTCATGGCGGGGACCGACGGCCCATAGATGTCCGCGTCGAGCAGGCCGACCTCCGCGCCACTCAGGCGGAGCGCCGCGGCGAGGTTGACGGCGACTGTCGACTTGCCCACGCCGCCTTTGCCTGAAGCGACGGCGATAGTCTGCTTCACGCCCGGCAGGATCTCGGATGGTTTCGGCCGCATGAACGACTGCCGGACGTTGGCCGTCATACGAACTTCGACGCCGGTCACGCCAGGGAGGTCGCCCACGAGGTCTTGCGCCTGGGTCTTGAACCGGTCGCGCACCGGGCAGGCGGGGGTCGTGAGCTCGAACGTGAAGCTGACCTTGCCCTGAGGGCTGACCTCGAGCTCCTTGATCATGCCGAGCGTCACCACGTCGCGACCAAGGTCCGGGTCCTGGATGTGGCCCAAGACCTCGAGGACCTGTTGCGAGGAGGGGACGCTCACGGTGGGCATGTTACCGATACTTTCGAGCGCACCTATTTCGCTCCGGAGCGCACCAGAGCCCACCTCCCCATCCGGCCTTACAGGCCACCTTCCCCACAAGTGGGGAAGGGACTGTTACCACGGTTGGCGCCAGAAGTGCGGAATCCGTTCTCCTGGAGACGGTGCCTGTTAGTTTCAGGATGCATGAAGGGACCCGCCGCGCTGCTTGTGCTTCAGGCCGCGTGTCGTGCATGTCACGTCTGCATTGACGAGGGCATCATCCCCGAGGCGAACCCAACCTTCGAGGGACGGTGGGGCGCTCCGTTCTTTCTCGTGGGTCAGGCTCCAGGCCCGGTCGAGCGGGAGTCACGAAAGCCGTTTTCGGGTCGCGCGGGCAAGGAGCTCGACCGGTGGATGGTGCGCGCAGGGTTCGAAAGCGCCGAAGAGTTCCGGTGGCTCACCTATATCGCGGCGCTCATGCGCTGTTTCCCCGGCCGCAATCGTGCGGGCAACGGCGACCTCAAGCCGCCACCGGCGGCGGTCGCCAACTGCGCACATTGGCTCGACGGCGAGCTACGACTCTTGAAGCCGAAGGTGTTGATCCTCGTCGGACAGATGGCGATCGCGCGATTCCTCGGCCCGGGCCGTCTCGAGGACCGTGTCGGCCGAAAATTTGGCGACGGGCCTGTGATGGTCCCGCTGCCGCACCCTTCCGGCCAGAACCGCTGGCTCAACGATCCTGCCAACCGCGAGCGCCTTACTTCTGCGCTTGCGATCATTGGCGCGCTTCGCGCAACCCTGTTGAAATAGCGGGGGGTCACAACATGAACAAGCAAGGCGCGATCAAGTACGTGCTCGTCTACTACGGCGGCGGCATGCCCGAGGGAGCCGGCGCGCAGGCGCGAGTCATGAAGCAGTGGGCCACCTGGTACGAGAAGCTCGGCGACGCGATAGTCGACGGCGGCCATGCATTTTCAGGGGCGGTGAACAAGATCAAGCCGGGCAACATCGTCGCCAAGGGTCCGATCGGCCAGCGCGCGTCGGGCTACAGCATCGTCGAGGCGCCGTCGCTGGAAGCTGCGACAAAGATGGCCAAGGGTTGCCCGATCCTGAGAAGCGGCGGCCAGGTAGCCGTGTACGAAACCTTCGAAGCGATGTGACGGTAGACCAGATTCCACCTCCCCATCCGGCCTTACCCCACCGGCGCTTCGCGCCACCTCCCAATTTAATGGGGAGGCGCCACCTTCCCCACAAGTGGGGAAGGGACTATTCCCAGGTGAAATGACTTGCCGGCATTCTTTGCGCGACGTGACGGCGACCGCGCGGTAATCGAGGGTGGCGACGCACGTCACCTTGCGCGTTCGCTGCGGGCGAAGGTGGGCGAGGAGGTCGAGGTCATCGACCCGGCGGGCTACATGCTCACCGTGCGCCTCGAATCCGTTTCGCCACAGCGTGTCGAGGGAGTGGTCGTCTCGGCACGAGAGCACCAGCCAGAGCCGCTCGCCCGGATCACTATCGCGATCGCCAACCTGCCGGCGTCCGCGCTCGAGCTCGCCCTCTCGAGGTGCACCGAGGCAGGTGCCTTCGCTTTCCGCGTTTTCCAGGCTGATCGCAGCGTCGCCCGGGGAGCCAAAGCCGAGCGGTGGCAAACCATCTGCCGGGAGGCGGCAATGCTCGCGGGCCGGTTGCGCGTGCCGGGTGTCGACGCGCTGCCCTCGCTGCAGGAGGTGCTGAAGTCGGCTGAACATCCAGTGATGCTCGTCCGCGGGGCGCCTGCCCTCGCCAGGCTGGCAAGCCCGCGCGACATCACCCTCCTCGTGGGCCCGGAAGGAGGGTGGTCCGACCGCGAGCTTGCCCTCATTGAGGTCAAGGCCGGCCTCGGTCCACGCAACCTTCGCGCGGACACCGCTGCTCTCGTGGGACTTGCCGTCGCTCTAGCCGCCCGGGAGTAGTCCGCTTCGTCTGTCGCTTCGAAATGAGATAAGATGAAGCACGGGATGGCGGAGCGACTGCTGGAGGGCAATTTCGCCGGCGACAGGCTCGCCGAATCGAGCGGGCCCATCTCCATCGACCTCGCGGTTTTCACCCTCGTGGGTCGCGAGCTCAGCGTGCTGCTGACCGAGCGCACCGAGCCTCCATACCCCGGCTTCTGGGCCCTTCCTGGCACCCTGCGCGGACCCGGCGTGGCGCTCGACGCCCAGGCGCGAGGCCTCCAGGCCGCGGTCACCGGAGTCGAAGGCCGGTGGATCGAACAGCTCAAGACATTTCACCGGCCGCAGCAGCTCGACGCCAAGGGACACGTCGTCGTCCCGGGTCGCGATCCGCGTGGCGACGTCCTCTCGGTCGCGTACATCGCCATCGTGCCCAGCGCCTTGGCTGAATCGTGTGCCGATCACAAGGCGGAGGGGCAGCAGCAGTGGCATCCCGTGCGCCGCCTCCCGGTGGAGATGGCGTTCGACCATCGCGAGATCGTCGATTACGCGGTGCGCCGCCTTCGCAGCAAGGTGGGATATTCGTCTCTCGGCTTTCAGCTGCTTCCTTCAGAGTTCACTATCACCGAGCTCCAGCAGGTCTATGAGGCGGTGCTCGGCCTCTCGATCAATCGCGGCAACTTCTGGCGCAGGGTCGTCGACCGCGGCGTGATCGAGCCGACCGGCGAGGAGCGCAGTGTTCGCGGCAAGCGCGCCTACCTCTTCCGCTTCACACAGCAGGCATTCGGCCTGCGCGAGGAGCCTGATGGTTTTATCGAAGCCTGACCTCGACCGTGTTGTCGCTATCGCTCTCGAGGAGGACCTCGGCGAGAGTGGCGCCGACGTGACCACCAAATCGGTAGTGGACGCAGACCTGATGGGTGAGGCCGTGGTCATCGCTCGCCAAGCTGGCGTGCTCAGTGGCATGGACGCGGCGGCGAGAGTCTTCGAGCTGGTTCGCCCGCGGTGCGAGTTTCACGCGGTGCTGGCAGATGGCACGAGCCTGAAGGCCGATGAGCAAGTGGCGCGCATAACCGGACCTCTGGCGTCGATCCTGACGGCCGAGCGCACTGCGCTCAACTTTCTGCAGCGGTTATCGGGCATCGCCACAATGACGCGACGCTACGCGGACGCGCTCGAAGAGTATCCCGATGTCCAGTTGCTCGACACCCGCAAGACGACCCCTGGATTGCGTTTTCTCGAGCGCGCAGCGGTCCGAGCCGGCGGTGGACACAACCACCGCGACGGCCTGTGGGACGCGATCCTCATCAAGGACAACCACGTCGCCGCCGCGGGCGGGGTGACCGAGGCAATCAGCAGGGCACGACGAGCGCGAATGCCAATCGAAGTCGAAGTCGACACGCTCGAACAGCTTCGCGAGGCGCTCGACGCGGGGGCCGAAATGATTCTCCTGGACAACATGTCGCCCGACCTGATGCGCCGTGCGGTGGAAATGACCGCGGGCCGCGCGAGGTTGGAAGCATCAGGTGGGATGACGTTGGAAGGTGCCGTGGCAGCGGCGAAAGCTGGAGTGGATCGAATCTCAGTCGGCGCGCTGACTCACTCGGCGCCGGCCCTGGACCTGAGCCTGGAGGTCACGAAGACGTGGCGGTAGAAGTACTCGATCTGAAGGCTGACGCCGAGGAATACGCGCGGCGCAGCGTTCCGCGTGACATCGCGCGGATGAGTGAGGAGATTCGCGATCTTGCGCGCAAGCGAAACGCGGTCATCCTCGCGCACAACTACCAGGTGCCTGAAGTCCAGGACGTGGCCGACTACGTCGGCGACTCGCTGGGGCTTTCGCGCCAAGCGGCGTCGACCAATGCCGGCGTGATCGTTTTCTGCGGAGTCCATTTCATGGCCGAGACCGCGGTGATCCTGAGCCCGACCAAGCGCGTGCTCATCCCTGATCTGGAAGCCGGCTGCTCGCTTGCGGCGACCATCAACGCTGAACAACTCACCGCCTGGAAAGCCGAGCACCCGGGTGCCGTCGTCGTGTCGTACGTGAACACGACCGCCGAGGTGAAGGCGCTCAGCGACTACTGCTGCACCTCCGGCAACGCCGAGCGCGTGATCCGAGCGATTCCGGAAGACAAAGAGATCCTGTTCCTGCCGGACATGTTCCTTGGCACCTACCTCGAGAAGGTCACAGGCCGTTCGATGCATGTGTGGCCGGGAGAGTGTCACGTGCACGCCGGCATCAGGCCGGCGGATATCGATGTCGCGCGCCGAGAGCATGGCGACGCAGACCTGCTCGTCCATCCGGAGTGCGGATGCGCGAGCCAGTGCATGTACTTCAAGGCGAACGGCGACATCGATGCGGACCGCACGCACATCCTCAGCACCGAGGGGATGGTGCAGCACGCCCAGAAATATCCCACTCGGAGCTTTGTGGTCGCGACCGAGCTGGGCATCATGCACCGGCTGTCGAAGGAGGCGCCGCAGGGCCGCTTCTACGCCGCCAGCGAGCGCGCGATCTGCCGCTACATGAAGAAGATCACGCTCGAGAAGCTCCTGGTCTCGCTGCGCGAGGACGTGTTCGAGGTCACGGTTCCGCAAGACGTGGCCGACAAGGCCCGGCTGGCAATTCAGCGGATGGTCGAGCTGTGAACGCAGACATCCTCGTCATCGGGGACGGGCTGGCCGGCTCGGCAGCCGCTTTGGAAGCGGCCCGCCTGGGGGCGTCGGTAGCTCTCGTTTCAGCTGAACATGGTTCTTCCGACCGGGCCCAGGGAGGGATCGCGGCCGCCACATTGCCTGAGGACTCGCCCAGTCTTCACGCCCTCGACACAATTGCGGCTGGTGGCGCGCTGTGCGACCCGAGCGCTGTCGCCATGCTGACGTCGGCAGGCCCTTCGACTGTGCTCTGGCTGGAGTCACTCGGCGTTCGCTTCGATGGCGGGTCGGCGCGCGAGGCGGCGCATTCACTGCCTCGCGTCCTGCACCTAGGCGGCGACCAGAGCGGAAGCACGCTGATGGGCTTCATGCGTGCAGCGATCGAGCACGAGCCGAACATCACGCGATATCGCGCGCGCCTTCAATCTCTGATCGTCGATGAGTCGTGCGGGGGCGCGGAATTCTCGGGCGGTCTTGTGCTGCGGGCGGGGGCGACGGTGCTTGCCACTGGCGGCTACGCAGGTCTGTTTGGACGCACTACCAACAGCCGGATCAGCAATGGCAAAGGAATTCTCGAGGCGGCTCGAGGCGGCGCCCGCGTTGCAGACCTCGAGTTCGTCCAGTTTCACCCGACAGTCTTCGACGGCGCCCACCCCTTCTTGATCACAGAGGCGTTGCGTGGCGCAGGCGCATTACTGGTTGACGAACATGGCGAGCGTTTCGTCGATGAGCTCCTGCCACGCGACCAGGTCGCGCGCGCGGTGGCCGCGCGTCGCGGCCGCGCATTTCTTTCGGCGACCCACCTGGACCCCGCGGTGCTGCGGCGGAATTTCCCGAATTTCATCCGGAACTGCCGGCACGTGGGCATCGAACCGCAGCGCCAGGTGGTGCCAGTTGCGCCGGCTGCTCACTACACCATGGGTGGCGTCGTGACGGACCTCGACGGCCGATCGTCAGTGGAGGGTTTGTTTGCGGCCGGGGAGTGTGCGCGCACAGGCGTGCACGGCGCCAACCGGTTGGCCAGCAACTCGCTGCTCGAGGCGGCGACGTTCGGCCGGCGTGCCGCGGCGGCCGCGGTGAGCGAGCCACGGAACCAACCGGTCGGTGACGCCCGGCCGAAGGTATGGCGACGCGGCACTCTCACTGTGGCTCAGGTGGGGGAGCTGCTCGACTCCGCGGCCGGAGTCTTGAGGACGGGAGGAGCCCTGAGTTACGCGATCCGGCGACTGCGTTCAGGCGCGGTCTCTCCAGTCGCCGCGGATGCGGCCGAGATGGCCTCCATGATCTGCTCGGCGGCGCTTGTGCGGCCAATCAGCGTCGGCGCGCACCAGAGGCTGGACGCTCCCGCAGCAATCGCGGTCTAGCAGCGTCTCGGTGCGTTTGGTGCCAGCGGCACCTTATGAGCAGACTGATTACGTGTTTTTGGCGCCAAAGCTACCTATCAGCGCATTCGCTGTCTAGCGCTTCAGGCTTCGGTAGGTCTCGACTTCGCCCGCGATGGCGATGATCGACGCGATACCAAACGTCATTGCCCCCAGGACCAGCAGGGCGGCGCCGAGCGGAAGGAATCGGACAGTCATGGCCAAGCCGACGCACAGGGTTCCGACCGCCAGCACCAGGGCCGCATAGGTCCTGAAGCCCCGGCGGCTGGCCGCGAATCCGGGTGCCAGCGTGCCGAGCGCTTTCGACGTCACCCGGCGCATGACAACGTCGGCGGCGCCGAACAGGTTGAGCAAGAGGACCAACCCCGTCACCACGAGCACCACGCCCATCGCCAGCACCAGTCTCACGCCGCTAATTTTCGCCTGGACGGTGCGCTGGCGGAGCGCGGTCGGAGGTCCTCGACGGATCTTCGGCGCCCATGCGGCCCATCTGCGTTGTTGCGGCCTCCGCTCCTCGCTCACGCATCAACGGATGCGCTCGCTCCGGTGCTCAGACGCGGCCTAGCATCTGGGCCACCTGGATCGCCGAATCTCTCGCCGAGGATCCGACCGCGCTCCGCTCTCTAGCATTGCAGCGTGCCCACTACCCAGGACCGGGTGCGGAATTTCTGCATCATCGCCCACATCGATCACGGCAAATCCACGCTTGCCGACCGCCTGCTCGAATACACGGGGTCGATCAGCAAGCGCGATATGCAGGCCCAGGTCCTCGACTCGATGGACCTGGAGCGCGAGCGTGGGATCACCATCAAGCTGCAGGCGGTGCGCATGACGTATCCCGCCAAAGACGGCAAGACCTACGAGCTGAACCTCATCGATACGCCCGGGCACGTCGACTTTGCATACGAGGTTTCGAGGTCGCTCGCGGCCTGCGAAGGAGCGATCCTGGTCGTCGATGCAGCGCAGGGCATCGAGGCCCAGACGCTGGCCAACCTCTACCAGGCTGTGGAGGCGGGGCTGACGATCATCCCGGTGGTGAACAAGATCGACCTCGATGCCGCGCAGCCCGAGATGGTGGCCGAAGAGATCTCGGACGTCACTGGCATCCCTCGAGACCAGGTCATCTTCGCCTCCGCCAAGCAGGGCATTGGCACCGAAGAGATCCTCGAGGCGGTCATCGCCAGGGTGCCGCCTCCGCGCGGCGACCCTAAAAAGCCCCTCCGGGCGCTCATCTTCGACTCGAACTACGACATCTACCGCGGTGTCATCACGTACGTGCGGGTCGTCGATGGCGAGATCCTCCCGGGGACAAAAATTCGCATGATGAACACACGCTCGGTCCACGAGGTCGATGAGGTGGGTTGGTTCGCGCCGGCGCCTCGCCCCGTCGAGAAGCTGACCGCGGGCGAGGTGGGTTATGTCATCGCGTCGATCAAAAACGTCGTCGATGCGCGAGTGGGCGACACCATCACCACTGCCGAGCACGGCGCCACAGAGCCGCTGCCGGGTTACCGGCTGGTCAAGCCGATGGTCTTCGCCGGTTTGTTTCCAACCGACTCAGAAATGTTTCCAGATTTGAAAGAGGCCCTGGAGAAGCTCCAGCTCAATGACGCCGCGCTGTCCTACGAGCCCGAGAACTCCGCCGCACTCGGGTTCGGCTTTCGCTGCGGGTTCCTCGGGCTGCTTCACCTGGAGATAGTTCAGGAGCGACTGGAGCGCGAGTTCGAGCTCGACCTCATCACGACCGCACCGACTGTGGAGTACCAGGTGACGCTGAGACGTGGCGAGGTGGTCGCTGTCGACAATCCGGCCATGCTTCCGGACCCGACCATGATCGAATCCATCGCCGAGCCCTACGTGAAGCTCTCGATCATCGTGCCCTCCGGCTACGTCGGGCCGATGATGGAGCTGTGCCAGGACCGCCGCGGTTCGTTCAAGCATCTCGAGCACCGGCCGGGAGACAGGGTCGTCCTTGAGTACGAAATCCCGCTCGGTGAGATCATTCACGACTTCTACGACCAGCTGAAGTCGCGTTCCAAGGGCTACGCATCGATGGACTACGAGATGATCGGTTTCCGCGAGGGCGACCTTGTCAAGCTCGACGTGCTCGTGGCCGGAGAACCTGTCGACGCGCTTTCGCTCATCACTCACCGCAGCAAGGCGCAGATCCAAGGTCGCAAACTTGTCGAGAAGCTGAAGGGAATCATCCCGCGGCAGATGTTCGAAGTGCCCTTGCAGGCGGCCATTGGCGGCAAGGTGGTCGCTCGCGAAACAATTCCGGCGATGAGGAAAGACGTGCTTGCCAAGTGCTACGGCGGAGACATCACCCGCAAACGCAAACTGTTGGAAAAGCAGAAGGAAGGCAAGCGACGGATGAAGCGAGTTGGTTCAATCGAGATCCCGCAAGAGGCCTTTATGGCGGTGCTGAAGCTTGACTAGGTCTTGGCGAGCACTCGCGCTGGTCGCGGTTATCGCAGTGACCGCAAGTGCATGCGCGCGGGCGGGGTCGGCGACCACTGCAGTCCGTGCGCAGCCGGTGGATCTCTATGCGGCAAATCCGAGCCTCGCCGACGTCCGCGCATTGCTCGGTGACAGCGAGTGGTGGCCGGGCCCGCCATCGTTTGGAGTGCGACCGTTGGATTCGGCGTCGATGTCCTTCAAGGAAAAGTTCCACGTCATCACGCGATTCGCGCACATCGGGACGGCGGAGACGTTCGACATCGGTTACACCATCTGGGACTCGAGCTCATCCGCAACCACGACCATGACTAATATCCAGGCCGCCTTCGGGACGTCGGTCAATGGTCCGAAGGTGGGCGACCAGGTCCTTTACTACGGCTCGCAGGGCGCCGGTGCGGCGCCTTTCAGCACTTACACGTTTGTCCGCACCGGACAGGTCGTCACCACAATCTCGCTGAGCCTCAAAGATGCATTTCCCAAGGTCACGCAGCTGGGCAGGATCGCTACCAAGGTCACCTCGCGATTGAAAGACGTGCTCGCCGGCAAGGTGCATGCGAGTCCGCTGCCCACCGCCGACGTGTCGCTCCTGCCGCCGGCTGGTCCTGACATGACCCTTCTCGCCTCGGTCAGGCTCCCTATCGAAGCGGTGGTGGTCATGCTCGGCTTCGCCTCGCCCGAGGCCCTCGCCAGGATCCTGCACACCACGGGCGTCGACAGCATCGTGTATGGCGACTACGCGCTGAACAACGACACGCACATGGAGGTGCGGGCAAGCGTTTTCAACTTCATCAGCGCCGGACAGGCATCCACATGGCTGGAGGCACTGCGGGGCAGTCATCGCGTCGACTCAAACGGAATCTCGACCTTCTATGACGATTCCACGGGGCAGTATTTCAGTCTCGTGGCGGCGGGCACGAAGAGCGCGATTCTCGTCTGCCGGTCGACCTCGTCCGGCGAGGCCGCTTCGCGCTCGTGCGAGATGCCGCTGTCAAGGGTCGCACCCGCGTGGCAGATCGGCCTTACGGGTTAGCCGACTGGCTCGTTTTCTCTTGGCTGCGCGTCGCCTGGAACCACTCCCATTGCTTGGTCAACCCTTCGCGTAGAGAGACTCGTGGCTCCCAGCCGAGGCGCTCTCTGGCGAGATTGATCGACGCGCCGGTATGCCTCGGATCGCCAGGCGCCGCCGGCAGGAATTTCCTTCGCGCCTTGGCCAGGCTGATGTCCTCGAGTGTCGCGAGAACGCGGTTGACGGTCACCCGGCTTCCGCCGCCGAGATTCACGACCTGGCCGACGACATCGGCGGTCGCCGCCTTGATGGTGCCTTCGACCGCGTCCGCAACGTAGGTGAACTCTCGCGTCTGCTCGCCATCACCGAAAATCTCGATGGGCTCGCCATCAACAAGCGCCTGCATGAAGAGGGAAAAGGCCATGTCCGGTCGTTGGCGCGGCCCGTAAACGGTGAAGTACCGGACGGAAACGACAGGAAGGCCGAAGTTCTTTTTGTACAAAAGTGCGAGGTGCTCTGCCGCGAGCTTGGTGACGCCATAAGGCGAAACCGGTCGGGGAAGAGCGGACTCCTTGGTCGGGAACATCTCCGCCTCGCCGTAGACCGACGAACTCCCAGCGAAGACCAATCGATCTATTGACGTCTCTTTCAAGGACTCGAGAAGGCGCTGAGTGGCGAGAACGTTGTCGCGGACGTAGCGGTCGAACTGCTCGCCCCAGCTCGGGCGTACGCCCGGCCGGCCGGCCAGGTGGTACACCACCTTGGCGCCACGCAGCACGCTGCGCAGGTCCGCATCGACGAGGTCGAGCTGTTCGAAGGTGAAGTCCGGATTTGCCCGCATGCCTTCGAGGTTTCGTTCCTTCAGCGAGCGCTCGTAATAGTCCGCGAAGCTGTCGATGCCCACGACTTCATGACCAAGCGCCAGGAGCCGGTCACAGAGGTGCGAGCCGATGAATCCGGCGGCGCCCGTGACCACGGCCCGTGGCGATTTGGATGTCATTGCGGACAAGAGTGCGGTGCCGCGGCGTTGGATTGCAACCTCGTCCGAATTCCGTCCCTTTGGCACCAACGGGGCCTTCGCGAAGCGCGATTCCGTCCCTCTGGCTCCAACGGGGCGCTAAATCAGCGCTTGGAAACCTCGCCTCCTATCCTGTGAACCGATGAGGCGATTCGAAGCGTGGCTTGCGGAACTCGACACCGGCCTTGCCGTGAAGGAGTTTCCCGCGGGCACGCGCACCGCGGTCGAGGCTGCTCGCGCGGTCGGCTGCGAGGTGGGGCAGATCGTCAAGTCGCTGGTGTTCGTTGCGGCGGGAAGGCCTGTGGTGGCGCTCGTCAGCGGCGCCAACCGGCTGGACGAAAAGCGTCTCGCGGCTGTCGCCGGCGAGCCGGTGCTCAAGGCTGACGCCGAGACTGCGCGGACCGCGACCGGCTATGCGATCGGAGGCGTCCCACCATTCGGGCATGCGACTGAGGTCCCGGTGTTCATGGATAAAGACCTGCTCGGCTATGAGGTCGTATGGGCGGCGGCCGGCCGGCCCGACTCCGTGTTCGAAATCGCGCCGGGTCGTCTTCGCGACTTGAGTGGGGCAACACTTACAGACTTGAAGCTCATATGAGCAGCATTCTGGTTTTCTGCCGAGATTGCGGCAAGCAGGTGCCGAGCTCGCAAACCCGCGACGGTCGCTGTCTCGACTGTCAGGTGCGTGCCTCCGTCACGGACCTGCGCGACGAGCATGCACGCCTCTGGCGCAAGCGAGAGCGGTATCGCAGCCAGCAGGCAAACGTCGAGCAGATCGGCCGCCAGATCGTGCGCGTCGAGGACCGCATGGGCCAGCGGATCAAAGAGCTCGTCCCCAACGAGCGTCAAGCTGTCGACTATTTGCGCCGCGAGCTCGAAGCCGCGCGCGGCCAGCGCTACACAATCAAGGGCGTATGAGCGGCGCCTTGCCGTTCCGGAACCTCTACCTGCACGTTCCGTTCTGCAAGCACAAGTGCGGCTACTGCGACTTCAACGCCTACGCGGGTATGGACCGGCTCATGCCCGATTACGTCGAAGCGCTCGAGCGCGAGCTGTCCATGGCGCGCGTGCGCTATGAGTTCGAGCCGCTGGAGACCGTGTACTTCGGTGGAGGCACGCCCAGCTTGCTGACGCCTGAGCTGGCGACGCGGCTGCTCGGTTTCATCCGGGCGACCTTCGACCTCGCACCCGGTGTCGAGATAACACTCGAGGCCAATCCCGCCAGCACCGATGAAGCGAAGTTGGCCGCGTGGCAGGAAGGCGGTGTCAACCGTCTGAGCCTTGGCGTTCAAGGCTTTGACGGCCGCGCCCTGGCGGTGCTGGAGCGAAGGACCGATGCGGCCCAGGCGACTCGCGCCTTCGAGCTCGCGCGGTCGATGGGTATGCGCAACATCAGCATCGACCTCATCTATGCGGTCCCGTTCCAGGATCTCGAATCATGGATGGAGACGCTTCGCCGCGGGCTGGCCCTCGGCCCTGATCACATTTCGACGTACTGCTTGACGTTCGAGGAAGGCACGTTGCTGTGGAGACGGCGCGCCGCGGGTCGGGTGCCCGAGGTCGAATCCGACCTGCAGTGGGACCAGCTCGACGCGGCATGCGTGGAGTTGGAGCGGGCCGGGTTCCGGCGCTATGAGGTCTCGAGCTGGGCCCGCCCAGGATTCGAATCCGGACACAACCAGGCCTACTGGCGGTGCCGGCCTGTGTACGGAGCGGGCGCCGGTGCGCATTCCTACGCGACTGACGGCGCGACGTCTCGCCGGTGGTGGAACCTCGCCCGGCCTCGCGAGTACATCGCCGCGCGCCCGATGCCGGTGGCGGATGGTGAAGACCTGCCGGCCCGCAAGACGGCGGCCGAATCGCTGATGCTTGGCTTGCGCACCGCGGATGGGATGGTGCCCCCCTACGGGTTCGATTCCGAGCTCGCCCAGCTCACGGCGGATGGGCTCATCGAAAAGAGCAACGGGCGGATCATGCCAACCCGGCGCGGGATGGACCTGCACAACCAGATCGCGCTCGCGGTACTGTAGCTAGCACTCTGCCAGGCAGAGTGCTGAAACCATGGAAAACAGGAAACAGGCGATCCTCCGGGCGGTGGTGAATGAGTTCACGACGAGCGCCGTGCCCGTCGGTTCCCAGGCGCTCCAGAGTCGCTACTTCGTGAACCTCTCGTCCGCGACGATCCGGAGCGAGCTTGCCGAGCTCGCCGACCTGGGCTACCTGGCCCAGCCGCACACCTCGGCCGGCCGGGTGCCAACCGACTCGGGCTATAGGTACTTCGTCGACTTTCTGATGGACCTCGAGAAGATCCCCGAGCACGTCGGGTCATTCATCGACCACGAGCTGCGGCAGGCGCCCACGGATGTTCAGGGCATGGTGGAGAAGGTGGCGATGACTCTTGCCGCCGTGACCCAGAACGCGTCGGTCGCCAGCGCGCCGCAGGGTTCGCAAGCGCGGATCAAGCATCTCGACCTGGTCTCTCTCGAGCCGAGCGAAGTGCTGCTCATCCTTTTGCTGGAGGGGAACCTCCTGCGGCAGCAGGTGGTCACGGTGACGCAGGAAGCGACGCAGGCCGACCTCACGCTGCTCACCGGGAAATTCAACTCGACCCTCACCGGCCGGGGCGGCGACGAGGCTCGCAGCCAATATGACAAAGCCGCCCTGGGGCTCGAGAAGGAGCTGCTGGGGCGAGTGGTCACGGTGCTCGACCTGTACGAGCAGGGCTCCGAGAGCCTTGTCGTCCACGACGGCGTCCGCAACTTGCTGCGACAGCCTGAGTTCGCCGAATCCTCCCGCCTGCACCAGGTCCTCGAGGTGCTCGAGGAGACCCGCTACCTGACAGTGCTGCTCCGGCAGCTCATCGGCGAGTCGGACCTCCAGATCGTCATCGGGTCGGAAAATGCCTCGAGCCAACTGCAGGGATGCGCTGTGGTGCTGACGACGTACGGTCCGTCCAACCGGCTCAAGGGCGTGCTTGGCGTGATCGGGCCGACACGCATGGCCTACAGCCAGACTGTCGCCCGCCTTCAGGCCGTCGCCAGAAGCGCGAGCGAGAGGATGGCTGACCAGTGACGGCCACTGAGAGTTTGAAAGAGCGCTTTTCCGCGGTATGTACCAACTGATGACCACGCGCAAGCATCCGCACGAGCCGCACGAGCCAGAGCTGCGCAGCGAGACTGTCGATGCGCCGGACTCCCGCGCCGGGGCTTCCATGGAGGCCAAAATCGCGGAGCTGGAATCTTCCCTCGCTGAGACCAAGGACCGCTACCTGAGACTGGCCGCCGACTTCGATAACTTCAAGAAGCGGACCCGCCAGGGCCAGCTGGACACGATCCAACATGCGTCCGCCGACCTGATCGCCCGACTCCTGCCTGCCCTCGACGACCTTCGCAAGGCCCTCGACCACCAGCCGGGAGGCATTGACCAGGCCTGGGTCAAGGGACTTGGGCTTAGCGTTCGCAAGCTCGAAGAAGCGTTAGGGGCCCACGGCCTGGAGCCCATCGAAGCCGTCGGTCAGAGCTTCGACCCGAAACTCCACGAGGCGATCGGGTATGAAGAGTCTGCCGAGCACCCTGAAGACACGGTGACCTCGGAGTTGCGACGCGGCTACAAGATCCGCGATCGTGTCGTCCGGCCGGCGCTCGTGAAGCTGGCGCGGCCCCCCGAGCATCCCCCTTCTGAAAACTAACCCGCACCGATAACTTGGCAGTCAAGCGCGACTACTACGAAGTCCTGGGTGTGGCCCGTCAGTGCTCGCCTGAGGATCTGAAGCGCGCTTTTCGTAAAATCGCCATGGACTCGCACCCAGACCGCAATCCTGACGACGCTGTGGCGTCGGCCCGGTTCAAGGAAGCCAGCGAGGCTTACTCGGTGCTGTCCGATCCGGGGCGTCGGCGGACGTATGACATGTTCGGCCACGCCGCCGTCGAGTCGGGCGGCGGACCCAGTGTCGACTTCTCCGACATGCCCTTCGCGGACATCTTCGACACCTTCTTCGGCGGTGGTTTCGGGGGTCGTGGGAGACGCGAACGGTCCAATCGCGGGGACGATCTCCGGTACGACCTGACCATCACCTTCGAAGAGGCGTTCACTGGCGTCGAAAAGCAGATCGACATCGCCAGACTCGCTACGTGCGTCCGATGCAATGGCAACGGCGCGGAGCCCGGCACAGGCGAGGAGACATGTCCCGGATGCCGTGGCACAGGCCAGGTCCGGCGGCAGGCTCAGTCGATCTTCGGGCAGGTCGTCACCACGGCCGCCTGCCCGACCTGTCGTGGTGCGGGCCGGCTGCTGCAAAGCCCATGCCAGGAATGCCGCGGCCAGGGCCGAATCCAAAAGCCGAAACGGCTGTCGGTCAAGATTCCGGCCGGCGTGGACACGGGATCACAGATTCGAATCAGCGGGGAGGGGGAGTCGGGCATCCGAAGCGGCCAGCCGGGGGACCTGTACGTGGTCCTGCGCGTCAAGGCCCACCCGCACCTTGCCAGGCACGAGCAGGACATCGTCTACGAGCTCCGCGTCAACATGGTCCAGGCGGCGCTTGGTGACCGGATCGAGATCCCCACGCTGGAAGGCCTGGTCGAGATCGCCATCCCAGGTGGAACTCAGAACGGGCAGTCGTTCCGCCTGGCCGGGCGTGGCATGCCGGACGTCCGAGGCGGCCGGCGCGGAGACCAGTATGTGGTGGTCCAGGTGGTCATTCCCAAAGACCTGAACCCAGAGCAAAAGGCCCTGCTGCGCAAGGTTGGCGGACTCACCGGCAAGCCGGAGAAGGTGGCCAAGGGCTTCTTCGAGAAGCTCAGAGACGCCATCAGCCTCGATTGATGGCTCCTGTTTATGCAACTTGCAGGTTTCGGCCTTAAGCTGCATAACTTCCGGGTCGATGGGGTAGTTAGTAGTTTCGGCAGTGACCTCAAGCCGTATATAAGAAGGAAGAGAGTGGCAAAAACTATCGATCTCGAATTGACGCGGGCCGAGGTGGAGGTCCTGGAGCTGGAAGCCCGGCTTCGGGTGGTCCCCATGAACGACACCCAGCTGTCCGACGCTCTGAAGACTGCATTGGCAGCCAAGAAGGACCGCCTGATCAAGCTGCGGACGCTGCACGCCGCCGCCGGCCGGGCGGCCAGCACGGACAAGGAAGCCGACAAGGCGAACGCCCTCCACGCCCAGCGGCGGCCGCCTCTCAAGCGAACCGTGCCCCAGCGCCCACAGGCCAAATCGGGCAAGTAACCCGCCAGCGGCCCGCAAGCACCCGGGGGGACCGGACTCAATCCTGTACCTGACGGAACGGATGTTCGAAGCGCACTGAACTGGCAGTTCGACCGTTATCGTGATCGAGTTGGCCAGCGATCAGAACCCGTCCCCGCCTACGTCTACAACCTCTTCCGCCATTGACGCGGTAGCGGGATGGGCCAATGAGGGCCGCCGGCTGCACCGGTGGGCGCGAACCCTTCCTGTGCTCACCGGCCTCGGCGCCGCCCTGATCCTGGCGGCAGTCGGCTACCGGCTCTGGGAAGCCCAGGTAGGCACCGGCGAACTGGTGGGCTGGGGCACGGCTCTGGTCGTGCTGGCAGGCCTTGCCTACTTCAGCCAAGCGATGCTCGACCGCAGCCTGGGGCGTCAGGCCGAACGCCAGTCTTCCCTCCTCCAGGCGATCAGCGATATCGGCGAAGGGTTGGTGATCACCGAGAACGGCCGCCACGTCGCCTCCAACGCCGCCTACCAGGCCTTGACCGGGTACGACCCCGGCGAGCTAAGCGCCTTCGCCTCTCTCATCGAGCTGGCGCCCGAAGGGGAGCGTCAGGGCCTGACGGACCAGCTGTCCACCCGGTTGGTCGGGGGCGACGCGCCGCACCGCTACGAATCGGCCTTGATCACCAAGGACGGCCGGCTCATCCATGTGGAGACCGCGGTTCGCCGCCTCGCCGCCGAAGGCAAGTTCCGGCTGCTCGCTCTGGTTCACGACATCAGCGAGCGGCATCGCATGGAAGAAGCCGAGAGAGAAAGCGAGACGAAGTTCCGCACTCTGTTCGAGCAGGCCCAGGCGGGCATGGCTTTCGCCGGCCTTGACGGCCACATCACAACTGCCAACCTCGCTTTCTGCCAGCTGGTGGGATTCAGCGAGGCAGAGCTGCCCAAGCTGTCGCTGATCGACATCACGTATGCCGAAGACGTTCCTGCCCTCCAGCAGGCGATGTTCCGAATGCTGGCCGGCGAGGAAGAGGGAACTCGCATCGAGATGCGCTACACGCGCAAAGACGGGGAGCCCGTTTGGGTCGACGTGACAACCAGACTCGTGCGCGGTCCTGACACGAGGCCGCTGTATCTCCAAACCGTCGCGGTCGACATTCGCGACCGCAAGCGAGCCGAGGTCCTTCAGGCCGCTCGTTTTGCCGTCACCCAGGCGCTCGTCACCTCGCCTGGCTGGGAAAAGGCCGCGCCGGGCGTCCTCGAGGGACTGTGCCGGACTCTCGACTGGGAGCTTGCCGAGTACTGGGAGGTCGATGCGGAACGCGAAGCGATGCACTTCGTGACCTCGTGGAAGAGGCCCGGGCGGGACACGTCCAGCTACGAAGCCACGGCGTCTCAGACGAGCTTCAAACGCGGCGAGGGACTGGCCGGGCGAGTATGGGAAACGGGCACTCCCGTTTCGGTGCCTGACGTCGCCACCGACGATTCGCCTCGCTCAGCAGCAGCAGCCGCCGCCGGTCTCAAGGGAATCGCGGGATTCCCGGTGCGCAGCGGGCGCCGCGTCGTCGGGATGATCGCGCTGCACACGTGGGCACCGCGCGAGCTGGACGAGGGCTTGCTCGCGGTCATGAACGACGTCGGCTCGCAGATCGGCGAGTTCGTCGAGCGCAAGCGCGCCGAGGTGGCGCTGCAAGAGAGCGAGAAGCGGATGCGATCCGTCCTGGATAACGTCTCGGATGGCCTCGCGACCATCGAGCAAACAGGAATCATCGAGTCAGCCAACCCAGCCGTTGTGAAGCTCTTCGGCTATTCAGAACAGGACCTGGTCGGCCAGCAGGCGGACGTCCTGATCGCGACCACGCATCGAAGCGCTTTCATCAACTATCTGGAACGCCGGCTCAAGCTCGACATTCCGGTCAGCGGCGCGCACGAGACGATGGGCAAGCGCAAGAACGGAAGTCTGTTTCCTCTCGAGTTCGTCGTCAGCTCGATGCAGATCGGCTCGCGACATCTGTTCATTGCCACGCTCCGCGACATCTCGGAGCGCAAGGCGCATACCGATGCACTCGAATACCAGGCGTTGCACGACGCGCTGACCGGGCTGCCGAACCGCAGCCTGTTCGGCGACCGCCTCCGCCAGGCTCTGCTGGCGGCCCGACGCAACCAGAAGATGTTCGGTGTCCTGCTGCTCGACCTCGATAGGTTCAAGGACATCAACGATGCCCTCGGTCACGACCGTGGTGACAGCCTTCTGCAAGAGGTCACAGCGCGCCTGCGCGGCGTCCTTCGTGCGACCGACACTATCGCGAGGCTCGGCGGCGATGAGTTCGCGGTGCTCACCATCGACGCTAAGCACCCCGACGACGTGGTGTCCACCGCGCGCAAGATCCTCGCCGCGCTCGAAGGACCATTCGCGATCGCCGACCAGATGGTCGAGACAGGCGCCTCGATTGGCATCGCGATGTACCCCGTCCACGGTGACGATCCGAGCACGCTCCTGCGTCGGGCGGACGTCGCGATGTACGTGGCGAAACGCTCGGGTGGCGGCTACGCCGTGTATGCCCCCGAGCAGGAGGCGCAGACACTGCGCCGTTCGGGTCTGGCCGGCGAGCTGCGGCGTTCGATTCCGCAGGGTGAGCTTGTGCTGCATTACCAACCGCAGGTCACTCTCGCCACTGGCGCGATTCACTCGGTCGAGGCGTTAGTGCGCTGGAACCACCCTCGCGAGGGACTCATGCCGCCGGACAGGTTCATCCCCATGGCCGAGGAGACCGGCATCATCCATCCGCTCACCGCGTGGGTGCTGGATTCAGCGCTCGCACAGCTGGTCAAATGGCTCGAGGAAGGGCTTGACGTTTCCGTTTCGCTGAACGTGTCGCCACGCAACATCGAAGATCACTCGCTGGAAGAGATGGTTGCGCGTGCTCTAGGTACCTTCAAAGTGGAACCGCAGCGACTGACACTCGAGATCACAGAGGGCGTGGCGATGGCGGCGGCGGCGGCCAAGGCTTTGCACAGGCTGAACGAGATGGGAGTGCGGCTGGCACTCGACGACTTCGGGACCGGCTACTCCTCGCTGCTGTACCTCATGCGGCTGCCCGTGAACGAGATCAAGATCGACCGCTCGTTCGTGTCGGCGCTCGCCTCCGACCCGGATTCGGGTGCGATAGTGCGCTCGGCAGTCGGGTTGGGCCACAACCTGGGTCTGCGTGTGGTCGCGGAAGGGCTGCAGGACCGGGCCGCGGAGGCCGTGCTGATCGAGGCGGGCTGCGACGCGGCGCAGGGATTCCTCGTCGGGAAGCCGACCGCCGAACGCGAGATGACCCAGCTCTTGCTGGCGCACTCCGGGCTCGCGAAGCAACTCGACTAGATTCCGCACGTGTGACGCCAAGCGTGCGGATCAGATCGTCAGATTGCGCACGTGTGACGCCAAGCGTGCGGATCAGTCCGCTACGGTGAGGCTCTTGTGAGGGCAATAGTGCTCGGGGCCGCAGGCCAGCTCGGCTCGGAGCTGGCGCGGCTGACCGGGGGGAATTCCGGTCTCACTCACCAGCAGGCATCGGTCACCGATCCGCAATCCATCGATGATTTGCTGAACAGCCGGCGTCCGGAGTTGGTTTTCAACTGCGCCGCTTACAACGCGGTGGACCGGGCGGAAACCGAGAGGGACCTGGCCTACGCGATCAACTCGGAAGGCCCGGCCAACGTCGCCATGTCGTGCGCGCGACACGGCATTCGCCTCGTCCACTTCTCCACCAACTTCGTCTTCGACGGTGCCCTCGAGCGGCCATATGTCGAGACGGACCTCCCGTCGCCGCTCAGCGTGTACGGAGCATCCAAACTCGAGGGCGAGCAGAGGGTGTTGGAGCTTCTGCCTGAAGCGCTGGTGATCAGGACCTCCGCCGTCTATGGGGACAGGGGCTCTGCGATCAAGGGCGGGAGCTTCCCTGAACGGATCGTCGCGAGAGCTCGGCTCGGGCAGCCGCTGCGTGTCGTGGCCGACCAGAAGGTCAACCCGACGTACACGGGCGACCTTGCCCCGGCAGCGATCGAGCTGGCCGAAGGGCGCCTGGAAGGTCTGGTGCATGTGGTCGCCGCGGGCTGCGCCGGCTGGGACGAATTCGCCCGCGTGGCGCTGGTCGAGTCGGGCGTCAGCTCGGATGTGGAATCCATCTTCTCCGCCGAGCTGGCTGCGCCGGCGGCAAGGCCGCTCAACGGTTGCCTCGAGTCCACTCGGGTGGCGGCCCTGCGGCCCTGGCAGGATGGACTCCACGAGTGGGCGAGACGCCAGGCCTCTCAGGCATAAAAAAGGCTCGGGCCGGGCGATTGGGTTATGAGGGAAAACCCGGATGGTTTTCCCTGCGCGCAAGCGGCGATAAGGATGGGACTTACTGAATGCATCGCGCATGCGGCTTCGCCGCAGGCGCTGCTCCCATTCCGGTATATGGATGGGACTTGATAAGAGTCTGAAGCTTGCGTCGCTTGGAGACCAAATACAAAGTCGCGACCGGGCGAAGCCCGGTCGCCCCGGCCACGCTGGACGATCAAGATCCGAGGCATAAAAAAGGCTCGGGCCGGGCGATTTCTCGACACCGGCTCCGAGCTTGGCTGCGGGGGGTGAGGATCTAACTGATGATGATGTCCCCGAATTGACTTTTCCCCGATAATCCGTCCCTTCCAAGGGGCGCGCGCGGACGCGCATAACACAAAAGTGTAGGAGTGAAGGGCGCGGAAACCCCGAGCAAGATGCTCGATCTCTGCACATTTTCAACGACGAAACGACTACGTCACTCGGGCATTACAAAGCCAAAACATTCTGGTGATGATCCCGACCTGCTAAAGATGCGTTGCTCCACCAAACGATTTGCGCACTTTGATCACTTCGAACGATTTAGCAACTCGCCTTGGCGTGAGCCGGGCGACCGTTCTTCGTGCCGTTGCGAGAGGGCTGCTGCACCCCGCGACCGTGACCCCGGGCGGCCACCGCCGCTTCCATCCCGAGGACATCGAGGCTCTCGCCGGCAGGCTGGAGGTAGGGCCCCGGCTGGCTGACCTTGTCAGTTCGAAAGAAGCGGCCCGACTCCTGGGCGTCAGTCAGCAGACCGTGAACCGCGCAGTCCGCGAAGGGCGGCTGCAAGCCGCCGCCGTCACGCCGGGCGGGCACCGCCGCTTCTCCGTTGCGGAGATCTTCGACTCGCTCTACGCGAAGGTGGTCAACGGGGCATGACCGGGGGCATGTCAGGGGACGAGGCGAAGGCACATCCGGAATCGCGGTCTGACCGCAACCAGTTCGCCTGGAGCGTCCTGCTCAACGCCATCCTGATCGCCGCCGTCGTCCTGGGCGTGATCCCGATCGTCGCCATCGCGCGCGGGTTCATCGAATTGGTGACAGACTCGAAGACTCGCAGCGGCGCGGATTGGATCGGCTACGGGTTCGCGTTCACCGGACTGTTTCTTGGCGCGGTCTTCTTCGCGTATGCGATCAAGTACTACCTGAGCACCGTCATGGTGCTGCTGACGACGCTGGTCTTCGGCGGTCCTCGGAACGGCAACGGTCACGGCTCGCCGAGCTCTCATAACCTCGTCGGCCTCAGCCGCATCAACGGCAATGGCAACGGCAACGGGTACCACATCGATCTCGGCTATCACCCGTTCGTCTCGGTGCACGTCGCCGCCTACAACGAAAAGCGAGTCATCGAGCGCTTGATGCAAGCGCTCGACCAGCTCGAGTACCCCGAGTACGAGGTCATCGTGGTCGACGACTCGAACGACGAGTCGGTGCAGATTCTGGAGCGATGGAAAGACAGGCCGCGCTTCAAGATCATCCACCGCAACAGCCGGAAGGGTTACAAAGGCGGGGCGCTCCAGGAGGCGCTCAAGGTCACCGATCCGCGGACCGAATACGTAGTCATCTTCGATGCCGACTCGGTCCCGTTCCCCGACTCGATCGATCGCCTGCTGCCGCATTTCTATCGAGTCAGCGAGGGCTCGGTCAACCCCACCCTGGAGTCGGCCTTTGGTCGAGCGGACCCTCCCTCCGAACCTGGGCAGATCAAGCGCAGGGCCGAAGTTGCGGCCGTGCAGAGCTACCAGTGGCACGTTCTCAACAAGTCGGAAAGCTGGCTGACTGAAGCCGTAAGGGCCGAATACTCGGGCAGCTACATGATCGAGCGGCCGTTCCAGGACGCGGTCGGCGCGCTGAAGATGATTGCCGGAACCGCCTACATGATTCGCGCGGACGTCCTGCGCCAGGTCGGCTGGGGCACGAGCATCACCGAAGACTGGGAGCTCACGCTCAAGCTGTACGCGCGCGGTTACAAGGTCGCTTACACACCATGGGCTGAGACACCTGCGGAATGCGTGAGCACCTTCGCGCGTCTCGCCCGTCAGCGCATGCGCTGGGCTGAAGGCCACACGCACAACGTGCGTAAGTGGTTTTTGCCGATCATGAGGTCCCCCTTCTTGACCCCGCTAGAGAAGGGGGAGTTCCTCTTCGACTCCACGTACTACCTGCAAGCCGGGCTGTTCGTGCTGGGAACTCTGAGCTGGCTGATGTCGGAGACGGTGTTTCACACCCACGTGCCCGGCTGGACCGCAGCGCTCGGATGGTCGCTCCTCTTCTCCAACATCTTCGCGCTGCCGCTGATGAACGTGGGCGGGCTGATCCTCGAAGACGCGCCAAAGCGTGACCTGCAGGGAATCTTGGGGGCGTTGGTGCTCTCCTTCGCCCTTGTGCCGTTCCAGGGTTGGGCGGCTTTCAAGGGGTTGGTGAGCAAGGACGAAGGACCGTGGTTCCGAACCCCAAAGACAGGTCGAGTCACCGACGAGGTCCACCACCTCCGCCGGCTCCACCTCTTGCGGCGCTGGCTGCTGGGAAAGCGGGCCCACCGCCTTGGCGTGACGCCGATGGTTCGCGCGCAGGAGCAGAAGGTGGCCCGACCATTGGGAAGCGTTGGCGGTCGCAAGCTGGGTTGGGTCGTGGTCGCCGCAATGCTGCTGGCAATGGGCGGCATCGTGTTGGGCGCGGTTCGCGCGCCGGTTGGCGAGGCTAACGGCGGCTCCACCTTTGAGCTGTTCGGCACTGCACCGTTAGCAGGACCGACAGTCTTTTCGACCAGCGCCTCCAACAACACGACTGCCTATCACGTCTTCGGCCCCACCTGTGTCCCAGCCTGCCCGGCGGTGTGGACGGCCGGCGTTGGCGCTTACCCCGGGGTGGCGACACCGACCAGCGCGGCGCAGACCGTATACGCCGGCACCTACCAGTGGCAGTACTGGTCTGTTCCGCAAATCATCGGAGTCGGTGCAGACGCTACTGTGAACTGGACATTCGAGTACGGGGACGACGTCGGTTGCGTAACCAACCCTGTTTCGATCGCCGCTTTCACCGCGGTTCCTCTACTCGTGGGTAAGACCGGGTTCAATGCGGTGGCCGGCACATCCTCGACCAACGTGAACGTGCCGGCGGGTAAGTATCTCTGCCTCAGCATCGACTGGAACAGCGGCGGCCCCGTCGCACTGCGTTATGGAAACCACAGCCTCGAGCGCACGAACTTCACCACGCCGCAGGTCATCTTCGTCCCGGAATTTGGTCCGGCACTCCTCGGCCTGGCCTTCGCGATTCCGCTTTTCGCAAAGGCATGGACAGGAAGGCGCCGCGGCGCGAAGGAGACGGCGTGAGCAAAGACCGGCGTGGCGTCTACATGGGTTTGCTTGCTGCGTCGTGCGCAATGCTCCTGGTACTACCGTTCGTCACCACGTTTGATGATTTCCTCACCGCGGCCACGGTTAAGTTCGGTTTGATGCATCCACTGCTTTCGCTGGCGGCGCCCGAGGCGCGGGCGGTGGTCGCGCTGCTGGGTGTCCTGGGTATCAAGGCCCAGGCAGCCGGCGGCGAGCTCTACGTCTGGGACTGGAGCGGTCAGCGCCAGGCTCTATTGATCTCGACGACGTGCATCGGCTGGCAGAGCCTCATCCTGCTCGGCCTCAGCTGCCTGGTCGGGCTGCGCGGTCGCTATTCGAACGAAGCGAAAGCGCAGGTGCTGCTGATAGGTGTGATGGGCACGGTCTTCGTGAACCTGGCGAGGATGACACTGGTTTCCGTGGTGGCGGCAGACTTCGGATTCTGGCCGGCCGTCCTGGTCCATGACTACGGAGGCACACTGATCATCGTCGCCTGGCTTTTCGCGTTCTGGGCCTTTGCCCACCGCTGGATTCTGGGCTCGGCACCGTCGAATGACGTTGTGATGATCGCGTGAACCGCTGGCTTCGACTCGCCGTGCAGACCGCAATCGGCCTGGTGCTGCTGTGGTTGTGGCTGCGCACGGTTTCCTTGACCGAGGTGATGAGTCACGCCCGAGTCCACAGCTGGTGGCCGGTCGTGCTGATGATCGTTCTGTTCTTGGTGACGAGCGCCATTCGCGCCCGCCGCTGGCTGCTCCTGCTGCGCCCACTCGCTCCGGTGGGGATGGTCCGAGCGTTCGCCATGAACGCCGCGGGCGGACTCCTCAACTACGTGCTGCCGATCCGCTCAGGGGATGCCGCGCGTGCGTGGTGGCTGTGGCGGCGCCATCGCGTGCCGGCGGGATCGGCCCTGGCCACGATAGTGATCGACAAGGCTTGCGACCTCGCCGCTGTAGCGTTGTTTCTGGCGTTTCTTGCGGTGATCGCACTGACCGGGATCGTGAGCACCCCGCGTGGACTCCTGGGCGCCGCCGCCCTCGCCATCGCGCTGCTTGCCGGCGTGCTCGGGACCGCGCTGCTTGGTCCGCGGCTCGCGCGCTCATGGCTGGCGCGCAGGTTGCTGCCGGCGCGATTTGCGACCGCCATCGCAGGTCAAGCCTTCGCGTTCAGGGCCGGGGCGCGTGGCCTGTGGACTCCAGCCCTGGCCGGGCGGCTTGCTTTCCTTACGGTTCTCGCCCTGGTGATCGACGCCTTCAACTTCACGCTGCTTTTCGCGGCTGTAGGGGTCGATGTGCCGCCGCTCAAAGCCATGGCCGCCTATCCAGCGCTGCTGCTCAGCTTCGCCGTTCCCGCCGGACCCGGATACGTGGGCAACCTGGAGGTGGCAGGGTCGCTCGTCCTGGGAGGCGGCCTGGGGCTGAGCCCTGCCGTGGCCGCCGGCGCCATTGTTCTGTACCACGCTCTCACCGCCGGATACGCACTGGTCATGGGTCTCCTCAGCTTCCTTCTCGTCGGAGGCCGGCGCCGCGTTCGCGCGGGTGGACCGCGACGCATTGCGGTCTTCCATTGCGGATTCACCTATTCGGGCGGAGGCGAGCGGATCGTCATCGAAGAAGTGTTGGGACTGCGCAGACGTGGTTACGAGGTGGAGTGCTACGCGCCCACTGTCGATCAATCGCGGTGCTTCCCGGACTTGATAGGCGAAGCGCGAGTCAGAACATTTCTGCCGCAGCTGCCGCGCTGGTTCCCATTCCGAGAGGCCGTGCAGATGGCCGCCACCTCATTGCTCATGCCGCTCTATGCGTGGCGCTTTAGTGGGGTCGACGCCATCATCGGCTGCAACCAGCCGAGCGCCTGGATTGCGTGGTGGGCCGCGCGCTTGATGGACGTGCCCTACGTGGTCTATCTGAACCAGCCCAACCGCCTTGTGTATCCGCGCAACATCGATCGTGAGACCGGGTGGGTGGCCAACGCCGACTACCGGTTGCTGGCCGCGATAGTGCTGCGCGCCACGCGTTTTGTCGCGTGGGCGGACCGGCGCTCCGTGCAGGAGGCGGACCAGCTGCTGGTGAACGGCGACTACATCGGCGACATCATCCGCCGCACGTATCGGCGCGAAGCGATTGATTGCCCCGCTGGGTGCCACGTCGCCGCATCGGGCTTTCCACTGCCTGTCGACGCGCGCTTTGGCGGAGGCCTGACTATCAACGGTTATCCGATCCGGCGGCCCTACGTGCTGCTGACGAACCGTCACTACCCGCAGAAGCGCTTCGACCTGGCCATCAGAGCGATCGCCGAGGTGCGCAAGCTCCACCCACGTGTCCAGCTCGTGATCCCGGGTCCCTTTACTACTCACACGGAATCCCTTCAAGCGCTGGTCAAAGAGTTGGGCTTGGCGGACGCGGTGCTCTTCCTCGGCCAGATTGCCGAAGACGAGCTGCAGAAGCTGTACGAGGGAGCCGCCGTTTACGTCTACCCAGCGCCTGAGGAAGACTTCGGCATGGGCGTCATCGAGTCGATGGCAAAGGGCGTGCCCGTCGTGGCCTGGAACCAGGCCGGACCGACGGTCACTGTCGGGCCTGGGACTGGACACCTCGCCGAGCCGCTCGATGTGAGCGACTACGCGGCGGGCATCTCGCGGCTTCTCGACGATCCGGCGAAGAACCAGGCGACCGGGGTGCGTGCCTACGAATGGGCGCGGCGGTTTGACTGGGAAAGGCACATCGACACAATGGAAAAGTCAGTGCTCGACGTGGCGCGCACGCACGAGCGAGTCGCCAAGGAGGCTGCCACCGCTTGAGGCTGCTGCCCAGGATCCTCCCCACCCAAGAAGAGCATGAGGAAGAAGAGGACCGACGACTCGAGCAGCAAAATCCGGAGGCGCCTGAAGAGCCGAATTTCAAGCGGCTGCATTGGGCCTGGCCGGCGGGGGTCGCAGCGGCGGCTGCGATTCCGCGCCTCATCTATCTGTTCGTGTTCACCGATCCGCAGAACGCAGGCCACGGCTTCACGGATGCCTATCACCACTGGCAGATCGCCTACCTGACCAAAGAGATCGGGCTTGCTCATGGCCCTCGCCTCTGGGACTTGCGGGGATGGGAGTACTTCTGGGGACCAGTCCATCCAGCACTCATGGACCTTCTCTTTTTCGTCACCGGATCAGCGGACATCGTGCTGGCGCGGCTTCTCAGCCTTGTCTTCGGAACGTTAGTCGTGGTTTTGATCTTTCTTCTTTGCCATCGCCACTGGGGCACAACCGTCGCGGTGTTGGCGAGCATGTTTGCCGCGCTGGCCCCGGCGAGCATCTTCAACGACGTCGCCGGGATGGTCGAACCGATAGGGATCGCACTGGTTCTCTTCGGCATCTGGTTGGCGCCGAGGCATGGTTTCTGGGCGGGAGTTTCCTGGGCGCTCGCGGCGATGGCGAGGGTCGAGGCCTGGGTGTTCGGAGCAGGCCTTGTCGTGGCCTCGCTGTTGACCCGACGCCAGGGCAGGCCGCGATGGCCGTTGGTGGCCGGCTGGGTGCTTGCGATGGGCGTCTATATGAAGTTTCTATTCGACCAGACGGGTGATCCCCTCTATCCCCTCGCCTGGAGCATCCGGTTCATCGTGTTTGGGGAATTCAACGCGCCAGCCACGCTTCGAGCGGGCCAGGAGATGTTGCAGGTGGTCATGGCGGGAGGCGTTGTGGCCTCGGCGGCGGGGCTCGCCTGGTCCTTGTGGAAGCGTCCGCCCTCCTATCTGCTCCTGGTCTATGGGTTCGGCTATTCCGCCCACAGCTTTGCCACCTTCGTGAAAGTCGATGAGTGGAAAGAGCGCCGCATGGAGCTTCCTATGGACTTTGCCGCCATCCTCGTCGCGGTGCTCCTGTTCAAGGTCCTTCCACAGTGGCGTCCGCGATTCAAAGCTGTCGGGTGGGCATCCGCGGTTGCGGGTCTGCTGGCTGTGCAGATCTTCTGGATCCCAATCCAGAGCGCGTATGCCGCTACGGAACCGGGGTTTCGGGAACAGATCCGCATGGGAGGTGCCATCGCTGCCGTCTACAACCGTTCGGAGTACCGAGGCGGCGGTTTGACGGTGCCGGGCGACCAACCAACCCTTGTCTACACATTGGTGCGTGACGGGAAGGTTCCCGGCGCTCGAATCTCGAGCGAGTTCTACGACCCCTTCTATTACCTGCCTGCCGGTTATCGGTATGTCGATCACAAGGAAAGGGCCGGAACGCTGCTCAGATGCTGGCTGGGAAACACTCACACTCGCCTGCTTCTGATACCGCCGTCCAGCGCCTTCAATCACTCGGTGGGGGACTACCGCGCGTTCATCGCCGACCATCCCGAATGGTTTGTCGACACCGCGGCTCAACTGGACCCTGGGTGGTCGCTCGTAGCTGTTGAGCCGCCTGCTGCGACTCCGAACGAGTGCGCCCGCTCCGCCGGTTAGTTGACTGACACCGCCCAGGCGATGAGGTCTTTCAGCCCTCGATCGAATGGGATCTGCGGCTCCCAGTCGAGTACTGCCTTGGCTTTGCTGATGTCGCTTACGTAGTAGGTCTGGTCGCCTTCGCGCCAGTCCGCGAAGGAGTACTGCGGCTTGTGGCGCGTCAGCTCACCTATCTGCTCGATGACCTCGATCAGGTTGCGCTGGTTCTCCGGCCCGCCGCCAACGTTGTAGATCTCACCTCGGGTCTTGTCGATTTGTTCGATGACCGTTGCATACAGCGCGCAAAGGTCACGCGCGTCGAGCAGGTCCCGCACCTGGGTGCCGTCGCCGTAGATAGTGAGCGGTCGGTCGTTGAGGATCGAATGGACGAAATGCGCGACCCACCCCTGGTCCTCAGTGCCGTACTGATGCGCGCCGTAGATGCAGCTCTGGCGGAGAACGACAGTGTTCATGTGAAAGCAGCGGGCGTAGTCCCGGACGTACTGGTCGGCGGCGCCTTTGCTGCAGCCATAAGGGCTGTGGAAGTCGATGGGCTGGGATTCTTTACAGGCGACGTTGTTCTTGTCGAGCTTTCCGTACACCTTGTTCGTCGATGCGAAGAGAAAAGGAATCTCAGGGTTGTGCAGCCGCGCCGCTTCCAGAAGATTCAGCGTGCCGCGTGCGTTGACATCGAAGTCCGTGAACGGATCGAGCAGCGAAGTCGTCACCGCGACCTGGCCGGCGAGGTGCAGGATCGCGTCCTGGTTCTTCACATGGTCGGCCAATGCGGTGGCTGTCCTCACGTCTTCCTTGATGAAGGTCGTCTGAGTTGGATGCTCGGTGATCAGCCACTTGAGGTTGCGCTCGGTCCCGGGCCGGCTGAGATTGTCGAGCACCGTAACGTGCCATCCGTCAGCGATCAGATGCACCGCCGCGTTGACTCCGAGAAAGCCCGCGCCGCCCGTGATGAGGATGCGGCGGCCGGGATTTCGTGCGGTTCCGCGACTCGCGCGCGTTTCAACGCCTGGGGACGGTCTGGTCTCTGTCATCAGCACACTCGGATCCATCGGGGGCACCTACGTTAAGACAATCAGCCGGTGGCGATGCCCCGGAAGAAGGCGATGCTGACCACCCACGAAGCGCCGGCGAGGATCACCGCTTCGCGCCGCCGATTTCCGCGGTGAGCCCAGAAATATGAGCCGGGAAGGAACAGGACGGCGAACGCTCCGTACACAAGATGGAGGAGTGTTCTCGGGTGGCCTCCAAAGGCGAACGCGCCGAGGCCGAAGAGGCCTTGCAGCGCGGTCACGCCGGCCATGATCAGGTAGCTCGACCGAAAGCCTGCCGAGATCTCGGCCTTGCGAAAGTATTGATAGGTGCCCCAGATCGCGAGCGCCACCGCGAACAAGAGCAGCACTCGCGCGCCGGCGGAATGAAGGAAAACAAGCGGGTTGACGTTCACGGAAGGTCTTTCGACACCTGTTCGCGGAAGTAGTCGACGGTGAGGCTGAGTCCCTCTTCGAGATTCACTCGAGGCTCCCAGCCAAGCTCTTCTTTAGCTCTCTGGTTGTCGAGCGCGATGCGGAAAACGTCGCCCTTGCGACCCGGACCGAAGTTGGGCGGGAGATGGTAATCGGTGAGCAGGGCCAGCTTCCGGAAGAGGTCGTTGACGCTCACCGCAATGCCTGTGCTGACGTGATACGTGCCGCCCGATCCCTTGTCGAGGGCGGCGATGTTCGCCATCGCCGCGTCGCCGACGTGGAGCATGTCACGCGCCTGCTCACCCGTCCCATCGATAGTCGCAGGTTTGCCCAGGAGCATCCGGCTGGCGAAGATGGCGACCACGCGGCCTTCCGCGGCATGGAAGTCCTGCCGCGCGCCATAGATGTTTGCGTACCGCAACACCGTGTAGTCCAGGCCGTATGTGCGGTGGAAGGTACCCAGGTACTGCTCGAATGCCAGCTTGCTGGTGCCGTAGGGTGACAGCGGCCGTACCGGATGATCTTCGGCCGCCGGCACAACGTCCGGCTCGCCATAGAGCGCGCCACCTGTCGAGCTGAAGATCACCTTGCGCACCTTTTGATCGACGCAAGCCTTGAGAAGATTGATGCCGCCGATGATGTTCACCTGTGCGTCATAGGTGGGGTCGGCGACGGATTTCGGCACCTCAGACTGCGCGGCATGGTGGTTCACGAGGTCGGGGCGGAATGCGGAGACGGCTGCCTCCACCTTTGGTTGATCGCGCAGGTCGACGCGATAGACCGCCGCGGCGGCGTTGACGTTGTCCTCGTTCCCGGTGCTGAAGTCGTCGAGCACGGCGACCTCATGGCCGGCAGCGATGTACGCGTCGACGACTTGGGAACCGATGAAGCCGGCCCCGCCAGTCACCAGAATTCGCACGGCGACTGACTCTAACCGGTTTACTTGCTGACGGTGGCTGAGCGCGCGAGGCTTGAAATCGAGGTGGTCAAGGCGGTGCGAGTGCGTGTTCCACCAGCGTTCTTGCGTCGTGTGCTGGAGCGAGCGGTTGCCCTCCCCGAAGTCGAGGCGCGCCTCCCGGCAGGCAGGGCGACGGTTGCCGTGAGGCTGACCACGGATGACGAGCTGCGACGGCTGAACCGAGAGTACGCGGGGCTCGATTCGGTGACCGACGTCCTGTCGTTCGAGGGCTCCCATTTGCATATCGGAGACCTGGCGATCTCATGGCCGATGGTGGTGCGCCAGGCGCGTGAGCACGGACATTCGGAGGAGACGGAGCTGGGTCTCTTGTGTGTGCACGGGTTGCTCCACCTGTTGGGGTGGGACCACGCGACCGCTGCGCAGCGAAAAGAGATCAACCGCCTGACTCGAGAGGCGCTGCTGCTGTCCGGCCTCTCCATCAAGCGCGGTCGCATCGACTAGCGGTGTGTCTCGCATGGCGGGGTCGCATTCAAGCTGGTCGAGTGTGCCGCCTCTAGGCTTTCAAGGGCAGTCGATTCAGGCCGGCCGATGCTCAGTCGTGAGCGTCCGGAGCTGCCCTTCAACCCCCGCCGCCATGTGTTCATGGTCTGCTGCTGCGGCGAGCAACGCGTCGACGGCGCTCTTCAATGAGCGCATCAGCTCTTCCCGTTCCAAGGAATGCACCAGCGCCTCTTTCAATGGATCGAGGACGTCCGCCGGCAGATCGTCAAATCCCCTGCCGTTCCCGGATGCAAGGCTGCGCAACCGGCACTCCAGCGCCAGCGCCTGATCACGAACACCGCTTATCCAATACTCCGCCTGCCATCCCCGACCCCGCTCGATGCAAATGCGCGCCCTCACGGCGTGGTGCACTCCAAGGCCAAAGATGTAAGCGGCGGTCGCGGGCTCGAGAAACGTCTTTGTGACCGCATCGCCGAAGAGAAGGTTGAAATTCGGGCCGGTCGCGCCAAAGTCGGTTCGTGGCGTGAAAGACAAGTCGACTTGCAGGTTTCCGGGGAGAAGGAATACGCGGTAGATGCTCGACTGAAATGGCAAGTCGAACAGGTGGACGGCTGCGAATTTGTCTGCAAGCAATGCGGTCCAGTCGCCGAGAAGGTCGGAAATGTCAGCGCCGTCCGCGACGCCAAAAGTGAGATCGATGTCAGACCATCGGTCTCCTCCGCCGACAGCCGTGGAGCCGACTTCGGCACCCGCGACCACACGCCTGTCGGTGCGCGCTTGCTCCAGGAGACCCTCGCGTACCCGCCGGCGGTCCTCGACCGTGAACACCGGCCAATTGTGTCAATGGTGTCCCGGTAAACTCAAGACCGGTCTGCGGCGCTCGCCGCGGGCCTTAGTGCGTCTATTTGGATCTGGATGGAAGAGCAAATACAGCGGTTGATAGTGGGCCTGGGCAATCCTGAAGAGGACTATGCCGACACGCGCCATAACCTCGGTTTCGCCTGCGTGCGTGAGCTCGCGAAGAGACTGGGGGTGACTATCGAGCGCAAGCGATGGCAGTCGCTGGTGGGCCACTCGGAAGCGCGCGGCGTGTGGCTGATGCTGCCCCAGACATTCATGAACCTTTCCGGCGAGGCGGTGGCCAAGGCGCTACGGGACATCCACGTTGCGCCTCAGCACGTCTGGGTCGTCTACGACGAGCTCGACCTTCCGCTGTGCCGGATACGCATCAAACAAGGAGGCTCGGCGGCGGGGCACAACGGAGTCAAATCGCTGATCAGCTCTTTGGGCACCGACGAATTCGTGCGTTTTCGTGTCGGGATCGGCAAGCCGGCGGGCAAAGGATCTCGTCCTGGGGTCCAGCACGTCCTCGGAAAGTTCACCAAAACCGAGGCAGCGCGCCTACCGAAAGTCATCGATGGCGTTGCGAGCGCCCTGGAGCTGGCACTCGAAGCCGGCGTCGAGCGCGCCATGGACCGCTACAACCGTCCCGATGCGCTCGGCTGTGAGGAGCTGGCATGAGCTCGCTCTGGAAGAGCACTATCGCTGCCGCGCCGGCGCTGGAACGCTGGATCGCCGGCCAATCGAAGGACCTGGAGGCCGGCAAGCTGCCCAGGCCGGCCTGGCCGATTGTCGCCGGAGCAGTCGCTCGCGCCAGCGCTGCACGACGCCGGCCAGTTCTCATCCTGGTGCCTGCGCCGGAGCGCTTCGCCGACGAGCTGCGTCCGTGGCTTGCCGGCTATCCGCCCGTGCGCGTCTTTGCCGAGGTCGGCATTTCATTCCTCGACCGGCCGCCTGCTTTTGACGAGTCCGTGAACAGGCGCCTGGAGGCGCTCGCGACGCTGGCGAACGACGAGGCCGCCGTCATCGTCTCTTCGCGTCGAGCTATGACGAGACAGACGATTTCCCCGCGGGACCTGGCGGAAGGATCCGTCCTGCTCGCCCCCGGCCGCGGGCCCGACCCCCTCACGGTCGCCAGGCGCCTGGTGGAGCTCGGATATTTGAGAGAGCCGCTCGTGGAGGGCCGCGGCCAGTTTTCTCTGCGCGGCGGCATTCTCGACGTCTTTCCAACGGCCGCCGACGCGCCGGTGAGAGCCGAGTGGGCCGGCGATGTGATCGAAACGCTCCGCTTATTCGATCCGGAGAACCAGAGGTCGGTCATGGCTGTTCGCGAAGCCTCGATCAGGACTGGTCGGGAGCTGCTGCTCGGCCCGGACCGAGGCGCGGCGGCGGTCGCCCGGTTGCGCAAGTCGGTGTCTCTGCTGGCGCTTCGTGCGGACGTCCTCTCGGATTGGGAGGACGAGCTCGCAAGGCTCGAATCAGGCGCCGCATTCCCCGGTGTCGAGTACTACGCCGCGTACCTCGATCCCACACGACCTTCGCTGCTCGACCACATTCCGGCCGGGGCGGCGGTCCTGGATTTCGAGCCGGAGCGCCAGCTGGCGGATGCTCGGTCGCTCATCGAAGAGGCCCAGATGCTTGCCGCGGCCGAAGCCGGCGGGGCGGAGCTGCCTGGCGGATTCGCGCTTCCGATGGTCGATCTCGCCCGCCTCGACGATTTCGGGGAGCGGTCTCGACTTCGGCTGAAGGCTGGTGAGGCGGGCCCCGACTCGATCGACCTGGGCTGGGTCGGGATGGAAACGTTGGTCGGCCGGCCGAAGGCGGTCGCCGACCTCGCCGCACTGGCGAAAGGCGCGATGGTCGTCTTCGCGACCGAACAGGACGAGCGGCTGAGAGCGCTGCTCGACGAGAACGGAGTCAAGGCGAATGTGCCGGAGGTGGACCTGGACCTCGACCTGGAGCTGGATCCGGCCCTGCGGCGCGCGGACATCGACATCCTGGCCGGGTGTGCGCAGCCCGAGATCGGCTTTCATCTCGCCACTGACGCCGAGCTGTTCGGCCGCCTGCGGCGACCTTCGCGTGCCGTCCGGAGCGGCAAGGCACCAGGCAGGTCGCGCGCCCAGGACCTCACCAAGGAATTCACCCTCGACTTCGCTCCGGACGAGCTGGTCGTCCACGTGGACCATGGCATCGCTCGCTTCAAAGGCATGCGCCTCATCGAATCGGAGGGCGCTCACCGTGAGTACCTCGAGCTCGAATACGCCGAGGCGGACAAGCTCTTTGTCCCGGTGGAGAACCTCGACCGGGTCCAGAAGTACCTGGGAGGCGAGGCGGCGCCGGTGCTCCACCGATTGGGGAGCGGCGATTGGTCGCGGGCACGCGGTCGGGCGAAGAAAGTCGTCCAGGACGTGGCCGATGAGCTGCTCAAGATCTACTCGCTCAGGGAGGCCAGGCCTGGAATCGCCTTCGCCCCGGACACCGCCTGGCAGCAGGAGCTCGAGGCCTCCTTTCCTTATGAAGAGACTCCAGACCAGGTGGCGGCGCTTGCGGAGATCAAGGCCGACATGGAATCCGACAAGCCCATGGACCGGCTCCTCTGCGGCGACGTCGGGTTCGGCAAGACGGAGCTCGCGCTGCGCGCCGCATTCAAGGCCGCGATGAGCGGAAAGCAGGTGGCGGTGCTGGCCCCGACCACGGTGCTCGCACAGCAGCACTTCCATGTCTTCACCGAACGGCTGAAGAAATTTCCGGTCGTGGTCCAGATGCTTTCGCGATTTGTTGACGACGAGACGCAGGCTCAGACGATAGTGGGCATCAAAGGCGGACAGGTGGACATCGTCGTGGGCACCCACCGGCTCCTCCAGCGGGACGTCCACTTCAAGCGGCTGGGCTTGCTGATCATCGACGAGGAGCATCGCTTCGGCGTCATGCAGAAGGAGAGGTTGAAGAAGCTGCGGACCCAGCTCGATGTGCTGTCGCTGTCCGCGACACCGATCCCGCGCACGCTGCACATGGCGGTGGGCGGAATCCGCGACATGAGCGTGATCCAGACCCCGCCCGAAGAACGGCAGCCGATCAAGACCTATGTGACCGCGGATGACGACACGCTCGTCCGTGAAGCGATCACTCGCGAGCTGCAGCGCGGCGGGCAGGTCTACTACGTCCACAATCGCGTGCGCACGATCCAGAAAGCCGCCAGCCGCATTCGCGAGCTGGTGCCGGAGGCTCGCGTCGCCGTCGGGCACGGACAGATGGGCGAGGACGAGCTGGCGCACGTGATGGTCGAGTTCGAATCGGCGAACCACGACGTCCTTGTGTGCACGACGATCATCGAGTCGGGGCTCGACATCCCCAACGTCAACACGATCATCATCGAGCGCGCGGATCGGTTCGGTCTCGCCCAGCTGTACCAGCTGCGAGGCCGGGTCGGACGCTCGGGGAGGCGCGCTTACGCCTACTTCCTGTATGACCCGCGACGCTCGTTGACCGAGCAAGCCGACAAGCGGCTTGACGTCATCTCCGGACTACACGAGCTCGGGCAGGGGTTCAAGATCGCGTTGCGCGACCTGGAGATCCGCGGCGCCGGCAATCTGCTGGGCACTGAGCAGCATGGAGCTATCGCCGCCGTGGGCTTCGAGATGTATCTGCAGATGCTTCAGAGCGCCGTCTCGAAGATGCGCTCCGGCTCCGAGGAAACCGCGGTCGGCGATGTGCTCTCGACCGCCGAGATGAACCTGGACCTGCCGCTCGACCACTTCATCCCGCGTTCGTATATTCGCGACGAGAAGCTGCGTCTGGGCGCGTATCGCCAGCTGGCCGGCACCGAAGACGAGGAGGAGCTCGACGCGGTGTTGCGCTCACTCGAGGATCGCTACGGCACCGGTCCGAAGCAGCTCGACAACCTTGCGTACTCGCTGCGAGTCAAGCTCCGTGGGCAGCGGATCGGTCTGCGAGGCGTGGTGGCCGACGGCCACGACATCGTTATTCGCGTCGACCCTGAGCGCTTCCTCGACGTCGACGAGCTGAAGGGGCGGATGGCCGGCCGGATCGCAGTCGCTCCGAACCGCTTGAAGATGCGAAGACAGGGCGAAGGCTGGCAGGCTGATCTCCTGCAGCTGCTCGATGAGATGGCTGCCCTCTACGAGGCGGGCCGCGCGGCAGTCGCCGTACCGGGGAACTAGACGGTGCCAGAATCAGAGCCAGTGCCCGAAGCAAAGGAAAAACCGTACTCGCCCGGAATCCAGGCGATCTTCGAGGTCGTCGCTCGCCTTCGCGCGCCCGATGGCTGTCCATGGGATCGGGAGCAGACGCACGAGTCGCTGCGTCCGTATCTGCTCGAAGAGACCTACGAGCTGCTCGAGGCTATCGACTCTTCGGACGACACCAAGATCAAGGAAGAGCTGGGAGATCTCTTGCTGCAGGTGGCCATGCACGCCGAGATCGCCGCGCAGGAAGGCCGGTTCAATGCGGCGGAGGTGTCCGAGGGGGTGGCGGCGAAGATGGTGGCGCGCCATCCTCACGTGTTCGGCACAACGGAGGTCGCTGACGCGGAAGAGGTGCTGCGCAACTGGGAGCACCAGAAGGCGCACGAGGCCAATCGAGCTGGGAAGGACGAGTCGGTTGTCGATCGCGTCCCGAAGACGTTGCCCGCGCTGGCGTGGGCGCTGGGCATGCAAAAGCGCGCGGCGCGAGTGGGATTTGATTTCCAGTCACCGAAGGAGGCGGCCGACGCGGTCGCTGAGGAAGCCCGTGAGCTGGCAAGCGCAACCGATGCCAAGCAGACCTTCGACGAGATGGGGGACCTGCTGTTCGCGGTGGTCTCGCTGGCTCGCAAGCTCAAGGTCAACCCTGAAGATGCGTTGCGAGTCGCCGGCGAACGCTTCCGCAATCGCTTCGCCCAAACCGAGGCGTCGTTGCGCGAAGAGGGCGGCACCTTCCGCGACTTGGATTCCGCAGAGCTGGCCCGCCGATGGGAGAAGTCCAAGTAGGGGGCGTTTGTTATAGTCGGCTTCCTCTTCGGATTCCAGTTAACGACGCAGCATGAGATACAGCAAAGTCATAGTCGCCAACGGCACCCTGCGCACCAACACGCTCGGGCTTCGTCACGCCGTCGTCATGGTGGCGATCGGAGTCGGCGTCGTCTGGGCCGGCATCGCCTTTGCGCAAGAGGGTTACATCGGGCACAAGCTGGCGCAGCAGGTGACCGATCTGCGCAAGCAGAACTCGGTCCTCGCGGCGCAGAACCAGGGCTATCGCAAGGACGTGCAGGCGATCACTAACGGCTCCGCGGACGAGGAGGAGGCTCGGCTGAACGGGTACGCGCGCCCGAGCGAGCGTCTCTACCTGGTCACTGCGGTGCCGACCCCGTCGCCCAGCCCGGCCGCTTCGGCTTCGCCCAAGACCCGCTAGGGCCGTCGATTCCGCACCTTTGGCGCCAACGGGGCGTATCCGCACATCGGATTCCGCACTTTTCGCGCCAATCGTGTGCCTGGGAGAGGAAAGGTCGGCTCACCGGGCCTGCCGGAAGGCCGGGGTATACTCTGGGAGCGGAGTGGAGCAGCGGCAGCTCGTCGGGCTCATAACCCGAAGGTCGTTGGTTCGAATCCAACCTCCGCAACCATCCTGGACCCAACCACGGAGCCAATGCGCGCTCCGCCTCATTTTTCTGGAGAAGGCTTGAACAAGAGAAAGCGAGTGGCCCTGGCCAAGCGACGAGTGAAGAAGCGCAAGCTCAAGGCGCGGGCGCAAACCGCAAGATAGGATCTTCTTTTCTATCTTCTCCTTTTGGGGCGCGCCGCTAGCGCCCGGCTTGCGCGGTGCCGTAGCTCAGGTGGTAGAGCGCGCGACTCATAATCGCGTTGTCGCTGGTTCGAGTCCAGCCGGCACCACCATGCACCAAACAATCCAGCAGTCCGGACTCATCCAGCCAGGGTCTCGTGTGCTCGTCGCCGTTTCCGGGGGACCGGACTCCACCGCCCTGCTCATCGCCCTCAAAGAAATGGGGTGCGCTATGACGGCGGCTCATTTCGACCACGCGCTGCGCGAGGGTTCGGAAAAGGTTGCGGAGCAAGTGAGCGCCTTGTGCTCCAGGCTTGGCGTGAGATTGCTTAACGAGCGGCGCAAGTCGCCCATGCCGCGCGGCTCCGTACAGGCCGGTGCGCGCGTCCTCCGCTATGAATTCCTGGAGCGTGCACGGCTGGAGGCAGGCGCCGATGTGGTCGCGCTTGCTCACACTGCCGACGACCTCGTCGAGGGCGCCGTGCTTCATCTCCTGCGGGGATGTGGTCTGGCCGGTCTGCGTGGAATGCCCGCGAGCCGCGGACCATTCGTGCGGCCGATGCTTGCGGTCTGGAGAAAGGATGTAGTCGGATTTCTCGCACAGCGGGGAGTCAGCTCTTATGACGATCCGGCGAATGCGGACATGAAGTACGCGCGCGCTCGCGTGCGCCACCGGATCCTCCCCGCCCTCGAGCGCGACCGGCCGGGGATCAGCCGGCGGTTTTTCGCCGCCGCACGTCAGGCCTCTGCCATGCAAGAGGCTGTCGAGAGCCAGGCCCAGGTCGTGCTCGACGCCGGGATGCCGGCGCCGGCCGCGATGGCCCGGATGTCTGAATCAGTTGCCATTGAGTTGATGCGTTCGCTGTATTCGAATGCAGGCGGCCAGCGGCCTGGCCTGTCGCGCGCACATCTGAGCTCGATGCTCCGGTTGGCGCGTGGTGGACAGGGAGGACGCGGTGTCGATCTACCCGGCGGCCTGCGTTTTCGTATCGTGGGGCACCACATGCAATTCGTCAGCGCGGAAAGCCCGAGCGGAACCGGGCCTCAGCTCGAGGTCCGACGCTGCAATGGGTGCAGCGACCCGGAGGCTGCCCACCTGCGATCAGATCTTGGATCAGACCTTGATCTCCATCTCGGTTTCCGGCGGCCGGGATTGCGCATGCGGCCGGCCGGCGGCCGAGGCTCGCGCAAGCTGCAGGACATCCTGGTCGACGCGCGCGTTCCGCGCGAGGATCGCGACTCATGGCCGCTGGTTTTCGCAGGAGAGCGACTTGCCTGGGTGCCGGGAGTTGCAGTCGACGCCGACCTCGTGAGCGTTCCCGGCGCGCCATCCCTACACGTTGCAATCTCGCCCAAGGCGGACCGTTGGAAGCCAAAAATTGCTAGGCTAGGAACGCCGATCAGCCCTCGAGGAGAGTCGAGTTGAGCCGTTTCCCCCGCTCCAGCCTGTTTTATTTCGCACTGGTCGTCGTGCTCGGCCTGGTGTTCTGGTTCACGTGGCAATCGCTCCAGAGCGGCCAGAATGCCACCGACTGGCACTTCTCGAAGCTGATGACCTCCGCCCAAAGTGGCGAGGTCAAATCGCTCGAGATCAACGGCACCGATGGAATCGCCACAGACTCGTCGGGCAAGAAGCACAACGTCGTCCTGCCCGACCCCAGCGGCAACGCCCCATATATCACCGAGCTTCGGGACAAGGGAGTCGACGTCTGGTTCGACAAGAACAACAGCGGCAGCTATCTGCTCAGCGTGCTGTTACCGAACATCATCCTGGTGATCCTGATCGCCGCATTCATGTGGTGGGTCTTGAGACAGACCCAAAGCGGCAACAACCAGGCGATCTCGTTCGGACGCTCGCGCGCGCGCCTGATCGCTGGTGACAAGCCCGCCATCACCTTCGCCGACGTGGCAGGCGTGGAGGAGGCGAAGCAGGAGCTGACCGAGATCGTCGAGTTCTTGAAGTACCCCGAAAAGTTCGTCGCCCTCGGCGCACGGATTCCAAAGGGCGTTCTCCTGGTTGGACCGCCAGGAACCGGCAAGACGCTCCTGAGCAAGGCAGTCGCAGGCGAAGCCGGAGTGCCCTTCTTCTCGATTTCGGGTTCCGAGTTCGTCGAGATGTTCGTCGGTGTCGGCGCGAGCCGCGTTCGCGACCTGTTCGACCAGGCTAAGAAGAACTCACCCTGCATCGTCTTCGTCGATGAGATCGACGCCGTCGGACGCCAGCGTGGCGCCGGCCTTGGCGGCGGTCACGACGAGCGCGAGCAAACCCTGAACCAGCTGCTCGTCGAGATGGACGGATTCGATACGAACACTCACGTGATCGTGATCGCGGCAACCAACCGCCCGGACGTGCTCGACCCGGCACTCCTTCGCCCGGGGCGTTTCGACCGCCACGTCACACTCGACAGGCCGGACATCAAGGGCCGTCGCGCGATCCTCGACGTGCACGCTCGCAACAAGCCGCTGGATTCGACAGTCGATCTCGATGTGCTGGCACGCCAGACGCCCGGCTTCAGTGGCGCCGACCTGGCCAACCTGATCAACGAGGCAGCCATCCTTGCCGCGCGCGCCAACCAGAAGGTGATCGGGATGCTCCAGCTGGAGGAGGCCATCGCGAGAGTGATCGCGGGCCCGGAGCGCAAGAGCAGGCGCATCTCAGACCACGAGAAGGAAATCATCGCCTACCACGAGGTCGGTCACGCCCTCGTCATGAAGGCGCTTCCCCACACGGACCCGGTGCACAAGATTTCGATCATCTCGCGCGGTATGGCCCTGGGCTGGACGCTGAGCTTGCCCGAGGAGGACAAGTACCTCATCTCGCGGGACGAGCTGATGGATCAGATCGCCGGGATCATGGGCGGCCGGGTCGCGGAGGAGATCGTCTTCGGCGACATCACCTCCGGGGCGGAGAACGACATTCAGAAGGCGACGCAGATGGCGCGCCGGATGGTGACCCAGTGGGGCATGTCGGACAAGCTCGGTACGGTGGCGATGGGTCACCGGGAGGAGCTCGTCTTCCTCGGCCGCGACCTCGGTGAGCAGCGGAACTATTCGGAAGAGGTGGCAGCCATCATCGACGAGGAGATCCGCAGCATCGTCGACCACGGTTACCAGACCGCGAAGGGAATCCTCACCCAGCAGCGCCACAAGATGGACGCGGTGGTGGAGCGGCTGAAAGAAGTCGAGACGCTCGACGGCAAGGAGCTCGATGAGATCCTCGCCCGCGGGGCGCCCGAAGCGCCCGCCGCGAGCTCCACCGCCTCTTAGTACGCCACCGGCTCCTAGTACGCCAGCGCCTCAGCCCCTGTTCGTCGCCGGCCGCGGCAACCTGGGCCGCACGCTGGCAACGGCCTTCAACGCAGCCGGCCGTCCGGCCCTTCTCACGCCCGCCAGAAAAGGCCTGCCGAGTCTGATTCGCAGCCTGGAATCGCTTCCCAATGCAGTAGTTTTTTTGGCGGTTCCTGACGACGCGCTCCTCGCCGTGGCCGAGCGCTTGAGTGAGGCGGGCGGGCGGATATCCGGGACTGTCGCCTTCGTGCACCTCAGCGGGGCTCAGGAGCTGAACGCCCTGGCGCCGCTCCGAGCGAATCACCCGATCGGCTCGTTCCATCCGCTTCAGTCCTTTCCGGAACCGCGCCCACCAGACTCGTTGCACGGCGTTGTAGTCGGAATCGACGCGAGCACCCCAGCGCTGCTGCGACGGCTCGCCGCGCTGGCTCGTGCCCTGGGCGCCCGGCCGAAGCGAGTCACCGACAGCGAGAGGGTGCTCTACCACGCGGCGGCCGTGTTCGCTTCGAACTATGTCGACGTGATGCTGGCCACGGCGGTCAGGCTGCTCCAGGTCGCGGGCTGGAGCGAGAAGGAGGCCATCGCGGGATTGCTTCCGCTCACGGAAGGGATGCTCGCAACGGTTCGCAGGCGCGGTCCGGTCCGGGCGTTGACCGGGCCGGTACGGAGAGGAGATGTGAGGACCGTAGAGCGTCACCTGGCTGCCCTTTCGGAACTCCCCACAAGTGGGGAATCAACAGCTCCGACCGTTGAGCAATACCGTATGCTCGGTTCGATCGCGCTCGAAATCGCAGGGGAAGCGGGCCTCGAGCCCGCGGCGGTGGAGCGGATGCACAGGGCGTTGACCCATCAAGCGGCAGCGACCCGAAGGAGGCGTGGGCGATGACTACGGTTCTGGACGTCCAGCGGTTCAAGGACGAGCACCGGCGCTTTGCCATGGTCACTGCGTATGACTATCTGAGCGCGCGGATCCTCGACGAGGCCGGCATCCCGATCCTTCTTGTCGGGGACAGCCTAGGGATGGTCATGTTGGGCTACCCGACCACGCTACAAGTGACCCTCGACGAGATGATCCACCACTCCAAGGCGGTGGCGCGAGGTTCGCGCCAGGCGCTGCTGGTGGGCGACCTGCCGTTCATGTCCTACCAGGCCTCGATCGAGCAAGCGATCACCAGCGCCGGACGCTTTCTCCAGGAAGGCGGCATGCATGCAGTCAAGCTGGAAGGCGGCGGCCCGCACGCGGTGGAGATCACGCGCCGCCTGACTGAGCTCGGCATCCCCGTGATGAGCCACCTCGGCCTCACGCCTCAATCCATTCACCAGATGGGCGGGTTCAAGGTCCAGGGCAAGAGCCAGGCCCAGGCTGCTCGCATCCTCGCCGACGCCAAGGAGCTCGAAGAGGCCGGAGCATTCAGCCTCGTCCTCGAAGGAGTGCCGAGCGAGCTCGGCACCCGTGTCACGCAGGCACTGCACATCCCGACTATCGGCATTGGCGCCGGCGCCGGAACGGACGGCCAGGTGCTCGTCTACCACGACCTGCTCGGGCTGACGACCGGTAAGGCGCCCAAGTTCGTGAAGCGATACGCCAACCTCGCCGAGGACATCGGCAATGCAGTCCAGCGTTTCGCCCGAGACGTGGCGAGCGGCGAGTTCCCTGGGCCCGAGAACTCCTACTCGGCCAACGGCGCAGCGCCTGCGAAGAGCCCAGCCGCGCCTGCGAGCATTGAAGAAAGACAAGAGGTCAAGTACGGCGCCGGCTAGCAATTTCGCCGTATTTGAAGATCCCGGCAAGATGCTCGAGGCTTCGCGGCGCTGGCGCCGCGACGGCCTCGGCATCGGACTCGTGCCCACTATGGGAGCGCTTCACGCCGGACATCTGAGCCTGGTCGACGATGCGCGCCGCCACAACGACGTCGTGATCGCCAGCATCTTCGTGAACCCGATCCAGTTCGGGCCGAATGAGGATTTCGCCCGTTACCCGCGTGATCTCGAGAGCGATGCCGACCTGCTTCGGCGGGCCGGGATCGACGCCATCTACAGGCCGTCTGTGGAGGTGATGTATCCGCCGGGATCGAGCACTCGCGTTCACGTCTCGGGTGTGGCCGATCCTCTGGAGGGCGCCGCTCGTCCCGGGCATTTCGAGGGCGTCGCCACAGTGGTCAACAAGCTCTTTGCCGCTGTCGAGCCCGACCGGGCCTACTTCGGGCAGAAGGACGCCCAGCAGGTGGCCGTGGTCAAGCGGATGACGCGCGACCTGGATTCTCCTGTCGAGATCTGCGTGTGCCCAACGGTTCGGGAGGCTGACGGCCTGGCCCTCAGCTCGCGGAACGCCTACCTGAGCCCTGACGAGCGCGCGGCGGCCGTCTGCCTGAGCTCGGCAATGCGGCTGGCAGCCGAGGCATATGCCAGCGGGGAGCGCCGGCCGGCAGAGCTTCGGAAGGTGCTTTGGGACAGGCTTCAGGCAGAGGCGCTGGCGAGCGTCGACTATGCCGAAGTGGTCGATCCCGAGACCTTCCGGAGCCCTGGATCACTTGCGGTCCTTGCCGTCAGCATCGGCAAGGGTGCAAAGAAGACCCGGTTGATCGACAACCACGATCTCACGCGACCTTTTCCGGGTTAGTGCGAAATTCTGCGTTACAATGACAGTTCGTATTGGCGGAGGCCGTTATGACGACCAACACCGAATCAATAACTCTTAGGGGGTACGTCTGTTGTCCAATGAGTCTGGTGCTGTCCTGACCGAAACTAAGGAGGGGACCGAAGACTCAGCTTACGCGATGACCATGGAGGACTACCTCCACTACGAGGAGGAGGCCTTCAAGACCCCCAACCACGGGGATATCGTGGATGGGATCGTGGTCCGCGTCGACGCGGACGAGGTCCTGGTCGACATCGGGGCCAAGGCCGAAGGTGTCATTTCAAGCAAAGAGCTGGGCCTGCGCGGCGACCTGGATTCGGTCGGGCTCGTGGCCGGCGACCAGATCAAGGTCTACGTCCTGCAGCCGGAGAACGACGAGGGCAACGTGGTCCTCAGCCTGCGCCGGGCACGGGCGGAGACGACCTGGATTGTTGCCGCGGAAAAGCAGGCTGACGGTTCGGTGATCGACGCTGACGTCCGCGAGCAGAACAAAGGTGGCCTGATCGTCAATATCCTTGGGCTGCGAGGCTTCTTGCCTTCGAGCCAGGTGGCGCGGGCATACGCCGGCAGCCTGGAATCGCTGGTCAGCCAGCGGATTCCGGTGAAGATCCTGGAAGTCAACCGGAAGCGGAACCGGCTGATCGTCAGCCAGAAAGCTGCCGAAGACGAAGATCGCGCACGCAAGCGGGAAGAGCTGTTCAGCCGGCTCCAGACCGGAACGTCGGTCAAGGGGACGGTGTCTGGAATCACCAGCTACGGAGCGTTCGTGGACATTGGTGGCGCGGACGGCCTGATTCACATCTCCGAGCTGTCGTGGGACCGGGTTTCCAAGGTAACGGACGTTCTGCAGCTGGGCGACGAGGTCACCGTGAAGGTGATCAAGCTCGACCCCGAGCAGACCCGCATCTCCCTTTCCCTGCGGCAGCTGCAGCAGGATCCCTGGGAGAGGCTCGTGCAGTCGATGCCGATCGGCTCGATAGTGGAAGGCCAGGTCACCAAGACCAAGAAGTACGGGGCCTTCCTGCAGATCATGCCCGGTATCGAAGGCTTGCTCCACATCTCGGAGCTCTCGTGGGACCACGTCGAGCGGACAGAGGACGTGCTCAAGGTAGGGGAGACGCTGCAGGTGAAGGTGATCGGAATCGACACCGCCCGCCGCCGCATCTCGCTCAGCCTGAAGCAGCTCTCGGCTCCGCCGGCCAGCCTTGCCAACGGGCACGCCGAGCGGAAGCCGGCCGAGTACGACGAGACCGAGGACGACGCCTAACCTCATTTAGGCAGCGCCGTGAGGCGCTGACTCGCCGGTAGCAAAGCGGCGAGTCTCTGACTCGCCGGAGAATAGAAGGGGTCGATCTCGAGGGCACGTTGGTAGTGCTTGCGCGCGTCGGCCAACCGGCCGAGCTGCGCCTCGCGGTCGCCCAGCTCGACATAAAGGCTGGGTTCTGTCTCACCGAGGTCGGCGGCGCGCCTCAACTCGTCGACACCGCGTTCCACTTTCCCCTGGGCCACGAAACCCTGCCCGAGGGCCCAGTGATAGCGGGCCTGCAGCGGATCGACGAGGACAGACAGCTCGGCCCTTCCCTGCCGATACCAAGCGTCGGCCAGCAGAGGAAACGCACCGAGCCCGACGGCGAGGAGGGCTAGGGCCACCGCCACGCCCGTTCGCCACAGCCCCGGTCCACGCCCTGCCGGCGCCTCGGATGTGGACGCGCTGCTGGCCCCGGCCTCGGCGGCTCGGACCGCCGACCAGGCGGTCCCAGCAAGGAGCCAAAAGACCCCGGTGGCCGGCGCCCAATCGAAGTTGAAGAGGACCCACACGGTGTAGCCGATGCCCGCGGCGGCCAAAGCTCCGACGTCGCCGGCGAAGCGCGAGCGCCATGCTCCGCGCAGCAGGATCACCAGGACGAGACCCAGCGCGGCCAGACCGAGCAAACCCTGTGTCGCGGCGAGGTCCAGGGGCCCGGAATGGACGCGATCGAACGTGACGCCTGGTGACCAGTCACCGCTCAAGAACCGACCGAAGGCAAGCCCGGTGGCGTCTTCACCCCATCCGGTGAGGGGTCGCGCTGAGATGAAGCGCAGGGAGTCTTGCCAGAGATGGAGCCTCAGCGGCCCAGGGTCGTCATTGAGGAGCCGCAGCGGCGAGACCATCACGACGATGAGAGCCATCAGGACGGCGGCAGTTGACGCCACGGCCGCCCAAAACGCCAGTCTTCCCTTGAGTGAGAAGACCAGCAGCGCCAGGCCCCCCGCGAATGCTCCCAGCGCGCCGCTGCGCGACACCGTTGCGATCAGGCCGCCTGACATCACGGCGACTGCCAGCCACCACGCAACGGCAAAACGACCGCCGCGCCATGCGCGTGCGATGGCGAGCGGCGCCGCCATCGCGATCAAAGCCCCGAGGAGATTTGCGTTCCCAAGGTTCCCGTCGGGCCGGAATCCAACGCGCAGCGACATTTGTCCCAAAGCCTCGAGACACGCCACCGCGGTACCAAAGACGAAGGCAGGCACCACCCAGCTTCGAGGCCGCGGTTCCCGCAAGAGCCAGACGGTCGCCACCAAGAGCCCGAGGTAGCCGAGGCGGACGGGAAGCGATTCGTAGCGCGAATAAGAACCGGCGAAGCTCAGAGGCGGCGAGATGGAGAAAACGAACGCCAAAATCGCTGCTGCTGCGGCAGCGAGAACCGGCCATCGCAGCCATCCCAATCCGGGGCCTCCGGGCGTCAGCAGCGCTACTCCGATGCCGAGGCTGGCCCCCGCGATCACCAGCGAGGCACGAGGCAGGATGAATTCATCCACCAAGTTGGGTATAAAGAGCGTCGGCAGGGCTAAAACGATGCCCGCGGGGAGATAACCACCGAGGCGCCCGAGAAGTGGCCTCATTGCGCCTCCAACTAAGTGAAAGCTACCGGTCGAGTTGGACGTTATATTAGGTGCGGAGGTACTGCGGGGTACCCGAGCAAACGTTGGAGGAGGTGCTGGCCCCACCCTAGGTCGTAGGAATCCAGGAGGAAGAAAGAACCTTGTATCCGTTTGAAAGATTTACTGAGCGAGCCAAGAAAGTTCTGACGCTGGCTCAAGAAGAAGCAGAACGATCGCACCACAGCTACATAGGTACCGAGCACTTGCTCCTGGGCTTGCTCCGTGAGGGTGAAGGCTTGGCTGCCAAGGTTCTCAACAACCTTGGCGTCGAAATCGGAAAGGTCCGCCAGACCATCGAATCCGTTCTAGGCCGCAACGAGCGGATCATCATCCAGCAGATCATCCCGACGTCGCGCGTGAAGAAGGTCATCGAGATCTCCTTCGAAGAAGCACGCCGGATGGGTCACAACTACGTCGGCACCGAGCACCTGTTGCTTGGGCTGTTGATCGAAGGCGAAGGCATCGCCGCTCATGTGCTCGAGGACCTTGGTGCAACGCTCGACAAGGTTCGGTCCGAGATCGAGCGCTTGCTCCACGACTCGAGCGCGGAGACAGAGGCGGAGCCCGCTCCCAAGAAGCCATCGAAGACGCCGCTCCTCGACCAGTTCGGTCGCGACCTGACCGAGCTCGCTCGCCGAAATCAGCTCGATCCGGTGATCGGCCGAGAGATGGAGATCGAGCGCGTCATTCAGATCCTGAGCCGCCGAACCAAGAACAACCCCGCCCTCATTGGCGAGCCTGGCGTGGGCAAGACCGCCATCGCGGAGGGCCTGGCGCAGCAGATCAACATGGGCAATGTCCCTGAATCGCTGCAGCACAAGCGCGTGCTGACTCTCGACATGGGCGCCCTGGTCGCCGGCACCAAGTACCGCGGTGAGTTCGAGGAGCGGCTCAAGAAGATCCTCGACGAGATCCGGTCGAGCCGTGAAGTCGTGCTCTTCATCGACGAGCTGCACACTCTCGTCGGCGCAGGTGCGGCTGAAGGCGCGATCGACGCCGCCAACATCCTCAAGCCCGCGTTGGCTCGTGGCGAGATCCAGTGCATCGGCGCGACGACGTTGAACGAGTACCGCAAGTACATCGAGAAGGACGCCGCCCTCGAGCGCAGGTTCCAGCCGGTCTTCGTCGACCAGCCGACGCTTGAAGAGACCATCGACATCCTCAACGGCGTGAAGTCGCTGTACGAGAAGCACCACCGTGTGACCATCACCGACGCGGCGGTGAAGGCGGCCGCCGTGCTCAGCGATCGCTACGTGAGCGACCGCGCTTTGCCGGACAAGGCGATCGACCTGATCGATGAAGCGTCAGCGCGTGTGCGCATGAAGCTCACGACGACTCCTGACGACTTGAAAGAGCTGCAGAAGGAGATCAAGAAGCACAAGACGGACCAGGACGAGAACGTCAACAAGCAGGACTTCGAGGCCGCGGCGAGCGTTCGCGACAAGGTCAAGAAGCTGCAGGACAAGCTCGCCCTCAAGGAAGCGGCCTGGCGCGACAAGCTCGGCGAGACGGTGCCCGAGGTGGGTGAGGAGCACATCGCGCAGATCGTTGCCGCCTGGACAGGAGTCCCCGTGTCCAGGTTGGTCGAAGAGGAAACAGCGCGACTTCTCCGCATGGAGGACGAGATCCACAAGCGGATGGTCGGCCAGGAAGAGGCAATCAAGACTGTCTCCCAGGCGGTCCGCCGCGCTCGCGCGGGATTGAAAGATCCGCGCCGGCCGATCGGCTCATTCATCTTCCTTGGGCCGACTGGAATCGGAAAGACCGAGCTGGCTCGCGCGCTGGCCGAGTACCTGTTCGACTCGGAAGACGCGCTGATCAAGCTCGACATGTCGGAGTTCATGGAGCGGCACACAACGGCCAGGCTTGTCGGATCACCTCCGGGTTACGTCGGTTACGACGAGGGTGGTCAGCTGACTGAGGCGGTGCGCCGGCGGCCCTACTCCGTGATCCTGTTCGATGAGATCGAGAAGGCGCATCCAGAGGTCTTCAACATGCTGCTGCAGATCCTCGAGGATGGCCGGCTCAGCGATGCCAAGGGCAAGGTGGTCAACTTCGCGAACACCGTGATCATCATGACTTCGAACCTGGGCATCCGCGATGTCAACCAGGCGGGAACGTCACTGGGCTTCCAGGCTTCTGTCGTGGACGAGGCGGCTGAGGTCGAGCGGCGTCACAAGAACACGAAAGAGAAGATCGACGAAGAGCTCAAGCGGATGTTCCGCCCCGAGTTCCTCAACCGAGTGGACGCGATAGTCGTGTTCAAGAGCCTGACGACCGACCAGATCCGGCTGATCGTCGATCTTCAGCTGAACCGACTGGGCAAGCACCTGATCGGCCAGGACATCACTATCGAGGTCACGGACGCGGCCAAAGATCTTCTGGCGAGGGAAGGGTTCGACCGGCAGTACGGTGCCCGCCCCCTGCGGCGCGTCATTACGAGTCGGATCGAAGACCAGCTCTCCGAGCACCTGCTTCGAGGGAAGATCGCGCGGGGCGACACGGTGCAGATCGACATCGATGGCGAGGACGGGCTCAAGTTCACGCCGGTCAAGCACAAGCACAAGGAACCGGCGGGGGCGGCGGCAGTCAAGCCCTAGGTCCGGCTCTATCTGAGAATTAGCGAGACCCGCATTCGCGATCGGATGCGGGTCTCTTTCTTGCGTGGCGACATGTGCCCGGAAATGGTCGTATCCCGCCAGTACTGGACCAAAACGGATATCCGCCTTCTAGGGCAGCTCGAACGACTCGTCGCGTTGGGCAGTTGGCCGCTGACTTTGCCGCCGGACGACCGCTGGATCGCAGAGTGGGTGGTGGGTCTCGCGACAGCGTCGCTGCACGAATATGACTTCGTAGCTGGAACACGCGCACTTCGTTGAGCCGTTTACCCTTCTCATGCTCCATCGAGTTCAGTGGCGGCAAGCACCGCTTGTGGGGCTTCGAACTTGGCTTCGGAGGCAAGGGTTGGGGACTCGGGTATCACAATCACCACCGTGACCAGACGCCAACCCACCCAACGTACTAAGCCGTGATTGCAGGATCGATCTGCCAATGAGCGGTACTACGTCCCTGGAGATTGTGATGGCGGTTGTGTTTCTGCTCGCCTTGTTACTGCCGGTCGCCCTTGGGACTGACGTTTCCCCCCCTCGATCATTGCTCGATGTCATCAGCGGCTTCAGTAAGTTCAACCGCTCCCTGTACAAGCTGTTGTTTGCCCCTGGGGTCGGACTGGGGCTTGTCGTCGTCGTCTACACCGATACCAGTGTGCCTAGGCTCTACTCCCTCGTTGTTTTCGTAGTCGCTGCCTTGCTAGACATTGGGGCCTTAACACTTGGTGCGAAGCGAGGAGGGTGGCATCCATCGCAGTCAAGGATCGACGGCCAAGATGACGGCCTCGACTATGCCAGTCGCTTGAGGCGACTTGAGGACGAAATCGAAAGCGAATCGGCTCCGCACCCGCCGAACTGACGAGCACTTCGCGGTCCACTAGAAGTCAACGCTCTACCTGACACTGATCCACCTCGCCGGAGACCGAGAAGCGTTGGCGGCCTTCCGGTTCGGTTCCCGGAACAAGAGAGGTTAAAGCGGATCTGAGTGGGTGGACACAGCCAATTCTGGACACTTGTCGTGGTCACGTCTTTACAACCAGGGTTGGAATGCGCTTACGCGCGAGCTAGATTGGTCTGCGGTTAGGCGGTGTTGGACTTGGGGGAGGGGAGGGCCCCGTCAGGGGAGGCGGGGTCGTGGAGCCACTTCTCCAGGCCGGCCTCGAGCAGGGCGGGCGTGGTCTTGCTCTTGATCAGGTGATCGAGCGCACCGAGCTTGGCCCCGCGTTCGACTAGTTCTTTCTCCGAGTGGCTCGACAGGATCACAACCGGGACGGCTTGCGTCAGCGGATCGGCGCGCAGGGCCTCTAGAACCTCGAGACCGCCGAGCTTCGGCAAACGGAGATCAAGAAAGATGATGTCCGGCAAAGAGGCGCGCGCCATCTTGAGGGCCACCTCGCCATCGCCGGCGACCTGGACCTCATAGCCGTCGAGCTCAAGCTTCAGCTTGTACATCTGGGCGACGGCCGGGTCGTCCTCTACAAAGAGCACGCTGACATCGTCTGGGCTCCCCCCGTCTAGTTGCTTCACCGTTCCCCCTCTCAATACAACGCGCAGGTCGGACGGACGAGCGTTGGCTGAATGCCTACCGGGGCCCGCACAATTGAGCGCGGTGAGCGTCCCGATGCCCCTTCGACTGCGGCCGCTCGAGATCGGCGACGTGCTCGACGAGACATTTCGCATGTACAGGCGCCACTTCGTGCTCTTCGCGGGCCTGTCAGTGATCATTGGCATACCGACGGCGGCGTTTTCGGGCTTCATGCTTTTCACGCTGGTCGACACCCTGCCCAAGCTGCAGAGCGGGATTGCGCTCGATCCGTCACTGCTGGTCTGGTACGGATTCTTTTTGGTGGTCAGCCTGGTCCTGCTGCCTTTCGAGTTAGGGGCGGTCACCTACGCCGCTTGCGAATCGGCGCTTGGTCGTCCGGTCACCGTATCAAGCGTCCTCAAGGCAGTCCTGCGCCGTTACTTTCCCCTTCTGGGTTACGGGCTCCTCATCACGCTGATGCTGGTCATGTTCTGCTTGCTTCCGCTCTGGGTCTGGATCTGGGTGAGTTGGTGCGTGGTCATGCCTGCGATGTTTGTTGAAAACGTCGGGCTCGGCGCGGCGTTCGGCCGAAGCCGGCAACTGGTCGAAGGGCGCTGGTGGCGGACGTTCCTCCTTCTCGTCCTCATGTTCGTGGTCTGTTATTCGGTCGATCTCGGCCTGCGAGGGTTCCTCGCCCTCGGCCAATTGATCCTCCAGTTCGTCATTTCGAAGACCGTCATCCTTTTGATCGCGGGAGCGATGGCCGCGCTGGTCGATTCACTCATCTATCCCCTGTTTCAGATCGCCATCGTTCTGGTCTACTTCGACCTGCGCGTGCGTAAAGAAGCCCTCGACCTGTTTCAGCAAGCACAGCGAATCAGCCTGCCAGCGCCGGCATCGTGAAAGTCCGCTGAAGACTCGCACCATCTTCCGCGCCATCGCAATCAGCGCGGCTGCGCTGGCATTTGTGGATTGGGCTGCCCTTCCCGCCTCAGCCGATTCCTCTGACCCATACAGGCAGGCCGTGCAGGGCGCGTATGACCTGGTGAAGGGCTCGACGCCCGATGACACGGCCAGACTGCAGGCGATCGCAGTGCTCGAAGCGGGCACCGGCTCGTCGCAGCCCGAGATTCTCAGCGACCTCCGGCGCAAACCGCCTGATTACGGCGATGCGAAGGCGCGCATGCTTGCCCTTCTGGCAGCGCTCGATGAGCCGGCCAACACTTCCGATCCACAGGCGGCGAATCAGCGACTCCATGACGTGCTGGCAATGCCTCGCTACAACGCGCTGCACAGCCCACCTTCTTTGCTGGAACGGTTTGGGCAATGGGTTCGTGATTCGATAATCCGTTTGCTCCGTTTATTGCTTGGCAGCAACGCGGCCGGCCCGCAGGTGCCCATCTGGCTCTTTTTCGTCGCCGGCGTGGTGGTGGTTGCGGTCGTTGCCTTTGCTGTCTTTCGCACCACACGCGGGGGATTCAACCGGGGCGTCATGGCGAATCAGCCCATCGGACCTCGAGCGCCGGCCGACTATTTCGCCGAAGCAGATCGTCTTGCCGCGCAGGGGGATCGCGTCGGCGCGATTCGGGCGCTGTGCGCCGGCGTCGCAGCCACCCTGGCCGGCGAACAGACCTGGGTTGGCAGCGCGCTCACCGTGCGTGAGATCTTTCAGCGCGCGCCGGATCCCACCCGACTGCGTCCACTTCTCCTGCCGTTCGAGGCCGCGGTTTATGGGCGCCGCGAAGTCGACGCCGCGACCTACGAGCGAGCCGCTCAGGTCGCCGCGCCATACCGTGAGCCGGCGACGGTGGCGGCATGAAGGGAGCACGCGGCTGGGTCGTCATTGCGTTGATCTCAATCGCGATAGCTGGAGCCGCCTACTTCCTCCAGCCGCGCCAGGACTCCCCGGATCACAACTCGTGGAGTGACGCTTCCAATGGCACCTCGGCGGTCCGGCTGTTCGCGGCATCAATGGGCCACAAGACGTCGGAGATAAAGGGAACTTTCGATCCGCCGTCGGTCAACGGATTGATGTTCGTCTTCACACCGACCAGCCCTTACCAGGCCGGCGAGGCACAGCGCACCCGGACCTGGGTCGCTGCGGGCAACGTCTTGATCTACGCGTCCGAGGAAGGGGATCGCGAGCTCGATCGCGCGTTTGGGGTGACGCGCGCGGCCGGCTTCGCGTTCATCAACAACGAGGTAGGGACTCCAGTGGTCAGCGGCGTGACGAACGTAGCGGGCGGGGGCCTCCTGATACCACTGGAGCCGAGGGCGGACCAGGTCGCGTTTCTACGGGCGTCGAACGGCCTTGCGCTGGGCTACATGCAGAGAGTTGGGACTGGTTTTGTCGTTGTGCTCGCCGACCCTCTGGTGCTGTGCAATGGCTACCTCGACAAGAAGGACAACGGCCGCCTGCTCGCCGACCTGCTGGGTTTGACCGCGTACAACTTTCCGGTGTTCTTCGACGAATATCACCACGGGGTCGTCCTCAGCGACTACTCGCCTCAGGCCTGGGTCCTGACTCCGTGGGGAATCGCGCTGCTCTGGCTGCTCCTCGCGGTGTTCGCCGGGTTGGTGCTGCGCGGCCGGGCCTTCGGCCCGCTCCTCCCGCGACCCGCCGAGGCAGCGCGCACTGACGTCGAGTGGGCAGTCGCAGTCGGCGCCCTGCTGCGCCGATCGAGCGCGCGCGCGGTCACTCTCGGCCTGCTCGCGTCGGCCACCGAACGTGCGGTGGCGGCCCAGACCGGCATTCCGCTCCAGCCGCGCGAGCGTTTCTGGAATGCGTTGTGGGTACGCGTGCCGGAGCTCGCCGCGGAGCTCGCCGAGGCCGAGAACGCCTTGCATGCATCCGCCGTCGGCGAGGCCGAGCTGTTGAAAGCGGCACAACGGCTTCACCGCATCGCGCATCCGCCGTCGGGTAGGGTGGCTTGAAATGACCAGCACCCCGCCCGAGTTCTACGCCCGGCTGCGAGAGCAGCTCATCAAGGCAGTGGTCGGCCAGGAAGACGCGATTCGTCTTTGTGCCATCGCTCTCGTCGCGCAGGGTCACATCCTGCTGGAGGGTGTTCCAGGCACCGGCAAGACGCTGCTCGCCAAATCGATAGCCCGCGCGCTGGCACTCGAGTACGGCCGCGTCCAGTTCACCCCCGACCTCATGCCCGCCGACATCGTGGGCACCTCGGTGTATGACCTCGCCAATCGCACCTTCGCGCTGCGCAAGGGACCGATCTTCACCAACGTGCTGCTGGCGGACGAGATCAACCGAGCTCCCGCCAAGGTCCAGTCCGCGCTGCTCGAGGCGATGGAAGAGCGCGGCGTGACATTGGAAGGCCAGCAGCTGGCGCTTCCAGCTCCGTTCTTCGTTCTTGCGACTCAGAACCCCATCGAGTACGAGGGCACCTACCCGCTGCCCGAAGCGCAGCAGGACCGCTTCCTCTTCAAAGTCCGGCTCGACTACCCGTCGGCCGCGGACGAGATGGAGATCCTGCGGCGCTGGGAGGCGGGGATCGAGCTGCGTGATCCCATCAAAGCAGGTGTCGAGCCGGCACTCGGCCCCGACGACATCGAGGCGTGCAGGGCGGAGGTTGCCAAAGTCGTGCTCGACGAGAAGATCCGCGCTTACGTGGTCAACCTTGCGTCGGCCACGCGGACGGCGCCCGAGATCGCGCTGGGCGCCAGCACCCGCGCCGAGGTCCTGCTGATGCTGGCCGCGCGTGCGTACGCAGCATTCGAAGGACAGCAGTTCGTCACGCCTGACCACGTGAAGGCGCTGCTCGCGCCGGCGTTCCGCCACCGCTTGATCCTCCGCCCCGAGGCAGAGGTCAGCGGCCAGACCCCGGACAGCGTGCTGGAAGCAGTGGCGAGCCGGGTCGTCCCACCCAGATAGAAGTGATCAGGGGACTGGCCCCACAGCCCAAGCTGCTGTGGGCGGTCGCGATTGGTGCGGTGGTTATCGCACTGGCGATAGTGTCGCCGGTGCTCGGCCTCGTTGCCGTCGTCTATCACGCCGGCCTGGTCATCATCGCGACGCGCGACCTGGCGCTTCTGCCGGGCCGTTCGGGCTATCGCGTTCGCCGCGAGATGCCGCAGCCCTTCTCGCTGGGCGAACGCGAGGACGTCACCGCGGTTGTCGAGAACCCGGCTGCGGCGGGATTGATGGCCGTGGTCGCCGATCACGCGCCCGACGACTTGAAGCCACAGCCTCGTGAGGTCGAAGGTCGCTTCGATGCCGCCGGACGGTTGAGACTCACTTACCGGACGTCCTCGCCGAAGCGTGGCGCATACAAGTTCGGTCCGGTTGACCTTCGGGTCTGGCGCGATAACGGGTGGTGGCTCCGCCAGGTCCGTTTGCAGCATCCGGACGAGGTGGCGGTCTTTCCGAACGTCGTCGCCATCAAGCGCGTGCAGCTCACGTTGCGCCGCGGCCTTCGCGCCATGGCGGGCCTGCGCCGCGCGCGTCCGCCTGGTGCGTCCACCGCTTTTGCCGGCCTGCGTGATTACGTGCCCGGCGATGACGCCCGCCGCGTGAACTGGACCGCCACCGCACGGCGCGACCGTCCCGTGGTCGTCGAGGTGGAGGCCGAGCGAGGCCAGCAGGTGATGATCGCGCTCGATTGCGGCCGCCTGATGGCTGCGCCCGCGGGCGAGCTGGACAAGCTCGATCACGCTGTCAACGCCGCCCTGATGCTTGCGTGGGTCGCACAGGCCTACGGAGATCGCGTCGGCCTCATGACTTTCGACGACCGCGTCACCAGCTTCATCAAGCCGGAGCGTGGGAGCACGCAGCTACGCAGGTTGACCGAAGCGCTGTATGCGATCAAAGCTCAAAACGTCGAACCCGACTTCGGCCATGCCATGACACATCTGGCGCTGCGACTCGGCAGGCGGTCGATGGTCGTGGTCCTCACCGACGTGCAGGACCGCGAGGCATCAAAGGAGCTTGTCGCGCACTGCCTCAGGCTTTCGGCGAAGCACCTCGTGCTGGTGGTGGCGATGTCCGACCCAGCTGTCCTCGCCGCGCGCAACGCGCCTGTAGCGACGGGGGCGCGGGCATACGAATGGGCGGCGGCCGAGGAGTTTGTCGCCAGTCGACGGGAGAGCTTCGAGCTGATGCGTCGCGGTGGAGTGCTCGGCCTCGATATTGTCGCCGGCAGCCTTTCTCCCGCCCTGGTCGAGCGCTACCTCGAGCTCAAAGAACGCGCCCTGCTTTGACCACGTGCGGGTAGCCCCCGGTGGCGCGACCGGCGAGCAGCAGATAGGAGTAGAAGAGCAGCCCAGTGGTCAGGCCGATCGTCGCCTTGACCGGAAATGGGGCAGCCGAGGGCGAGATGTTGCCTTCGATGGTGCCGGCGATCACGAGCAAAGGTGCGAGACCCAGGAGCAACGTGAACGCACGCTCGGCCGCCACAGCCAATGCGTCGGAGCGCGAGCGATTGCCAGGTGAGATGAGCGCCCAACCCAACATCAGGCCGCCCGCACCCTGAGCGATGACTATCGACAGCTCGAGGACACCGTGCCCGATCACGAAGTCGAACAGTCCACCGCTAAGCCCGTAAGCCTGGGTCAGACCGAAAAGCCCGCCGAGGCTGATTCCGTTGGAGATCATCACCCAGATCACCGGCAACCCAAAGATGACGCCAAGCGCGAATGCGAGCATGGAGACCCAGATGTTGTGGGTCATGATCACCCCAGCCGCTTCGACGCGAGCGTCCGGCGGGATTTGGGTCCACAGCTCATGGCGATGCACCGCCTCGATGAGCTTGGGTGACGCGATGGCGGACGCGGCATCGGGATTGGCGAGCACCACGAAGTAGCTGACGAAAGCTGGGATGAACAGGAGCGCGCCCGCCGCCAGCACAAAGGGCCCTGCTTCGCGATAGGTCCGGGGGAGTGTCTCGGTATAGAAACGGCGAATTCGCGGCCATACGTCGCCTCCTCGCCGGTAGACGATTCCGTGTCCGCGCGCGACAAGCCCGTTGAGGTAGCGGTGGACGGGCTCGCCCGGCCAGTCGCGCTGCGCGCGGGCGAGGTCGGCGGTGGCCCGCCGGTAGAGGGAGGCCACGGTGAGCACCTGGGCGGGAGCGAGGCCGTTGAACTGTCCGGCGCTCGCGCGCGCCAGAAGGTCCTCGAGCCGGTTCCAGTCGTCGCGCCGCAGCGCGACGAAATCCTCTTCCCTCACTCAGTGGCCCGCCCGGGGAGCCGCTCGCCAATGCATCGGCCTAGTCGGCCGGGCTTCGCTGATGCCGGCGTCGCCTCCTGCGCGCGCTCGGTCAGCAGCCCCGCATCCACGGTGCGGGGACCCCGCAGGTATGCGCTCCCTCGCGTGCTCGTCGTCTCCTTGGCACCGGCCGCCGAGGCCGCGCCTTGTCGAGCTAATCCCCAGGCGGGCCACGCGACAAAATTACCTGACATGCGGCCGCTGCCGGACACGGACCTGATAGTTTCGACCCCAGAGCGGGTTTCGTTCGATTACCAGCTGGCTGGTCTTGGAACTCGCGCCCTCGCCCAGATCCTCGACCTGCTCATCGTGAGCGGCCTCCTGCTGGCGATCTCTTTTGTCGCCCTGTATGCAGCCGCTGCGTCGAGTGCCGCCGCCGCCACGTTGATCGCGGTGATCGGGGGCTTTGTCGTGATCTTCGGCTACTTCTGGGTGTGCGAAGGGCTGTGGTCGGGCCAGACCATCGGCAAGAAGGCTTTTCGACTTCGCGCGGTCGGCGATCGGGGCGAACCGCTCACCGCCACGCAGGCGGGAATCCGCAACGTGGTCCGGATCATCGACTTCCTGCCCTACGCGTACGGCGTCGGATTGATAGTGCTTTTCGTGAATGGCAAGGGCAAGCGGCTCGGCGACCTCGCGGCTGGAACCATCGTGGTCAAGGACTCGGACTCGGTCGCGATTTGGCAATTGCCGGGAGCAAGGACCGCAGCGCCGCCCGTAGGCGGTCCCGGTCTGCTTTCGAATTCCTATACCGCCGCGTCGCCCGCCGAGCTCACTCTGCGCCGGCTCGACCCCGAGCTTCGTCGTTTTGTCAGCTCGTATGCGAGGAGGCGGCCCGAGCTCTCAATCGCACTAAGGGTGCAGCTCGCCGGACAGCTTCAGTCGAGCCTGCGCAGCGCGGTGCCGGACCTTTTCGCGCAGGGCGGGCCTCTTGCCGCGCTCGACCATCTCGCGAACCTGGAACGGGGCTAGGCCAATGTGCTTTGAGCCCCTCACCCTAGCCCTCTCCCCGTTGGGGAGAGGGGACTCTTGCTTTGAGCCCCTCACCCTAGCCCTCTCCCCGTTGGGGAGAGGGGACTCTTGCTTTGAGCCCCTCACCCTAGGGGATTAAAGGGGGCGCCGCCCTGGGGGTAGTCAGGGTGCGGCGCCTGTATGAAATACAACGAACGAGCCTCAAAAAGGCTACGCGGCCACTTGTAAATCCCCCCGCTGGGTGGGAGAGTAGTCCCCCAATGCCCAAGCCATCGATCACCTTTGTGTGCACGGACTGTGGCGGCGAGAGCCTTCGCTGGGCCGGCCAGTGCCCTCATTGCCAGGCCTGGAACACGTTGCAGGAGTTCCAGGTGCGCAAGGCGGCCGCCGGTCGCGGAAGCGCCAAGCCAAGGGCCGCCACCTCGCAACCCGTCGCCCTGAGCGAGATCTCCAGCAACGGTGCGCCGCGCCGCGCGCTGGCCTGGGACGAGCTCAACAGAGTCCTTGGCGGGGGGATCGTGACAGGGAGCCTGGTCCTCGTCGGCGGCGAGCCCGGCGTGGGGAAGTCGACCCTCCTCATGCACGCGGCGGCTCAGGTCGCCGAGGGCGGCGGCCGCGTGCTCTACGTCTCAGGCGAGGAGTCGGCGCAGCAAATCCGCATGCGCGCGCACCGGATGGGTGCTCTCCAGCCGGGAATCTTCTTGCTCGCGGAAAACGACCTCGACGCGATCTGCGAGGCGATCGCCGCCGAGCCTCCGCTCCTGGTGATCATCGACTCGATCCAGACCGTCATCGACGCCGGATTCGAGGGAGGAGCCGGCAGCGTGACCCAGGTCCGCGAGTCCGCCGGCCGCCTGATGCGGCTCGCCAAGGAGATCGGGGTCCCGATCTTCCTGGTTGGACACGTAACTAAAGACGGTGCAATTGCCGGACCGAGGGTCCTGGAGCATATCGTTGACACCGTGCTGTACCTGGAAGGCGACCGGCGGCAGGAGCTGCGCATCCTGCGCGCGATGAAGAACCGATTCGGCTCGGCCGAGGAGATCGGCGTCTTCGCCATGGGCGAGGCGGGTCTCGAGGAGGTTCCGGATCCCTCCGCCGCGCTGCTCGGTTCGGCCGGCACCTCCTCGCCAGGCACTGCGATAGTCGCCGCGCTCGAGGGGACCCGGCCTCTACTTGTCGAGATCCAGAGCCTCGTCAACAAGAACGACAACAGCATGGTGCGGCGGATCGCCAACGGCATCGACGTCAATCGCCTGCACATGATCTTGGCGGTGATCGAAAAGCGACTCGATCAAAAGTTCGGCAACTCGGACGTATTTGTCAGCGTCGCGGGCGGCATCCGGGTGACGGAGCCGGCCGCCGATTTAGGTCTTGCCCTGTCGATAGTCAGCAACCAGAACAACAGGCCACTGCCAGACGGCTTGGTTGTCATCGGTGAGCTGGGGTTGACGGGTGAGGTGCGCCGCGTCGGCCAGCTCGAGCGCCGCCTTCAGGAGGCGGCTCGGCATGGCTTCACGCGCGCATTGATTCCGGCCGGCACTAAAGCCGGACGGCCATCCGGCCTCGACGTCGTCGAGGTCAGGAGCTTGGCGGAGGCTGCCTCCGCCGCGTTTTCTACACCTATGAGGTCTGGCGCATTCATAAGGGGGGCCGGTCTAACGGTCTCCTGAGGAGGTTCGCGTGAAGCGTTCCGAGCGTCTCGCCCGTTGGATCGGGACGGCACTCGGAGTGATCGGTGGTTTCGTCCTTGGTTATGGCTTGGTTCGACTCGCGGGACATGCCGCGCAGCCGGGCTGGGTCATCATCGGGCTGACCACGCTGGAAGGCATGATCTTCGCCTACCTGGGCACGCCGTATGTGCTCGGGGGCTGGCGATCTTTCAACTTCCGGCTGACGAGCACTCCGCTGCCCGACCTGTTGAGTGGTCTACTCGGCGTGGTCGTCGGTCTTGTCATCGCGGTCCTAATTGGTTTCTTCGTGCGCGATTTTCCCTTTGGGATCGGGCTGTCGTTCGTGCTCGCCCTCCTGCTTGCCGCCATGGGTGCCTCAGTGGGCCTCACGCGCCGCGCCGAGCTCACATCGATCTTTTGGGGCGGGGCACGCGAGTCAGAGGGTCACCGGGTGCGCTCGGTCCTGCTCGACACGTCGGTCATCATCGACGGCCGCATCCTGGACATAGCCAAAACCGGTTTCGTGGACATGCCGCTGGTCGCCCTCAGCTCGGTCTTGCGCGAGCTCCAGATGGTGGCTGACTCCGCGGACGCCACGCGACGCCGCCGCGGCCGGAGGGGCCTCGACGTGTTGACCGAGATGCAGAAGGACGCGTCCATCAACCTGCAGATCGAAGAAGACGATCCTCCGCCCGGCACCGAGATCGACGCGCACCTCGTGCGCACCGCCAAGCGGAAGAGCTGGGCGATCATGACCAATGACTTCAACCTCAATCGCATCGCAAGGCTCGAAGGCGTCGCTGTGCTGAACCTCAATGAGCTGGCACAGGCGATGCGGCCCGTGGCCATACCAGGCGAGGAGATAGTGGTCACCGTCGCGCGAGAAGGCAAGGAGCCGGGACAGGGAGTGGGCAGCCTCGACGACGGCACCATGGTCGTGATCCAGAACGGGCGCCGCCTTCTGAATCAGACCATCACAGCCGTTGTTACTTCCGTGATTCAAACCTCGGCCGGCAGGATGATCTTCGCCGAGCCCGCCGGCATGGACTCGCGGCGGCCGGGCATCCGCGGCAAGCGTGAGGAGGCGGGCTAGTTGACAGTCGGGGCAATCGTCGCGGCCGCGGGCTCAGGCTCGCGGCTCGGCAAAGGCAGCAAGGCGCTGGTCCAGCTCAATGGGCGGACCACTCTGGCTCGCGTGCTGCAGCTCTTCCTCGCCCTGGATGAGGTCGACAGGATCGTGGTCGTGGGCCCGCCGAGCCGCCTCGAGTTCGCCGAGCGCGAGGTGCAGTCGCTGCACCCGCGCAAACCGGTGATAGTCAAAGCCGGCGGCGAGAGCCGGCAAGAGTCGGTCCGGGCGGGCCTTGGCGCGCTCGGCGAGTGTGACTTCGTCCTCGTCCATGACGCGGCGCGGCCACTGGCTACGGCGACCTTGGTGCGCAGAGTGCTGGCCGCGGCGATGGAGTCGGGGGCGGCGTTCCCAGCCATTTCTCCCCGAGACGCGGTGAAACGAGTTGAAGGCAACCGCCTCGTCGAGAGCCTGGACCGATCGCGCATAGTGCTCGCGCAAACGCCGCAGGCTTTCTCGTATGAGCTGCTCTCTCGCGCTCACCGCGAGGCGGCGGACGCCGGCCTGGTCGGTGATGACGACGCGCAGCTCGTCGCCGCCACCGGTCACGCGGTCACGATGGTGGAGGGCGAGCCCGCCAACATCAAGCTCACGACACCTGAAGACCTCGGCGTCGTCGAGGCGCTGATCAGAGAGCAGGAAGCCGCTTCCAGGTGAGGGTGGGAATTGGATATGACGTTCATCCGCTGAAGGCCGGTCGCGATCTGATCCTCGGTGGCGTGCGCATCGACCACGCCACCGGGCTCGACGGCCATTCGGACGCCGACGTGCTCACCCACGCAGTGATCGATGCGCTGCTGGGAGCCGCCGCACTAGGCGACATCGGCAAGCTATTTCCATCTGACGACCCCAAATTTGAAGGCGCCTCGAGCCTCGACATGCTCTCGACCGCGGCGGAAGCCGTGCGCGCGGCCGGCTATCGAGTCGTCAATATCGACAGCACCGTGATCGCCGAAGCACCGCGCCTGCAGCCGCACCTGCTGGAGATGAAAGTCACATTGGCCAGATGCCTGACCATCGACGCCGGGCGGGTCAGCGTCAAGGCGACGTCTCCAGAAGGGCTTGGCGCGTTGGGCCAGAGAGCGGGCATCGCTGCGCAAGCCGTAGCCCTGGTGGAGGAGACGTGACGGTCAGACTGCACAACACGCTGACCGGAGCCAAGGACGTCTTCTCGCCGATTGAGGAGGGGCACGTCCGCATGTACACGTGCGGACCGACGGTATGGAACTTCGCGCACGCCGGCAACCTGCGCGCTTTTCTTTTCTACGACCTCGTCCGGCGACACCTACAGGTGAGCGGTTACCGCATGACGCACGTCATGAACCTCACGGACATCGACGACCGGATCCTCGACCAGGCGATGCACGCGGGGACCACCATCGGCGAATACGTCAAGCCGTACGCGGCCGCGTTCTTCGAGGACATGTCAGCCTTACGCGCGCAGCCGGCGGAGCACTTTCCCCGCGCGACCGAGCACATCCCCGAGATGGTGGAGATGATTTCGAAGTTGATCGAGGAAGGGCATGCTTACGTCGCGGACGCCGACGTGTACTTTCGCATCGCGAGCTTTCCCTCGTACGGCGCCCTGTCCCATCTCGACCGCGGCGGCCTCAAGGCCGGCGCCAGGGTTGCGGCGGATAAATATGACAAGGAGTCGGTGAGCGACTTCGCATTGTGGAAGAAGGCGCAACCCGGCGACGAGAAGCTGGGCGCGGCGTGGGACGCACCGTTCGGGCGCGGCCGGCCGGGGTGGCACATCGAATGCTCGGCGATGAGCAAGCGGTACCTCGGTGAGACGCTCGATATCCACGCGGGTGGCGTGGACCTCATGTTCCCGCATCACGAGAACGAGATCGCTCAATCCGAAGCGGCGAACCACAAGCAGTTCGCGCGCGTCTGGCTGCACTCGGAGCATCTCACCGATGCCACGGGCGAGAAGATGTCGAAGAGCGCGGGCGGATTCACCACGCTCCGCGACCTCGTCGACGCGGGTCACGACCCGGTGGCCGTTCGCTTTTTCCTGATTGCCAATGCCCACTATCGCGCGCGACTACGCCTGAGCAGCGAGGCTTTGCATGCGGCGGCCGAGCAGGTTCGGCGCCTGCGCGAGTTTGCCGATCGCGTGACGCGTACGGCGCCCGGCCAGGCAGAGGATGATGGATTGCTGAGCCGGATCAGCGAGGTCCGGTCCGGCTACCGCGAGGCGCTGGACGATGACCTCAACCTGCCCCAGGGCGTCGGTCTTGTTTTCGAGCTGGTGCGCGAGGCTAATGCGGCGCTGGATGCGGGGCGCGTCGGTGAACGCGGCAGGCAGGCCTTGCTGCAGCTCATCGACGACTTCGACGCTCACCTTGACGTCGTGCGCGCTGACGAGCCCGGGCTTGCCGAAGAGGTCGAACGCCTGATCGCCGATCGCGAAACGGCACGCAAGACTCGCGATTTTGGCCGGGCGGACCAGATTCGTGAAGAACTCCGCCAGAAGGGCATCGCCCTCGAAGATTCCAAGGAAGGTGTGCGATGGCGCCGCGTCCGGTAAAACGTCCGATCCGGCGTACTCCGGGTCCTGCGCCGAACCGCGCCGTGACACGAATCCCCGCGGCCGGTCTCATCCACGGCCGCAACGCCGTGCTCGAGGCCGCGCGGGCAGGGAGGGTCGTCAAGGTGTACCAGGCGACGGGCCTCGGGCACGATCCTCGCCTTGACGAGCTGGCGAGCCTGACCAGGATCGAGGTGGTCCCGGCGGAACGTCTTGACGTCCTCGCACCAGGCGTGCACCAGGGCGTGGCCGCGGAGCTGCAGCCTCGGCGCGAATGGACCTTGAAAGATCTGCTCGCCACCAACCCGTCGTTGCTGGTCGCGCTCGATTCGATCATGGATCCGATGAACCTGGGCGCGATCCTGCGCAGCGCGGAGGTCGCCGGCGCGCAGGGCGCGATCATCCCCGAGCATCGCAGCGCTCCGCTCTCGCCGGCCGCGGTCAAGGCGAGCTCGGGCGCAAGCGAGCTGCTGCGCATCGCTCAGGTTTCGGGGCTGCCGTCGGCGATCACCGAGGTCAAGCGATCGGGCATCTGGTGCGTGGCGCTCGATCCACGAGGCGAGCTGCCGGCCTGGGACTTCGACTTCAAACAGCGCGTGTGCGTGGTGATCGGCAGCGAGGGCGAAGGAGTGCACCGGCTCGTCAGGGAGAGGTGTGATGCGCGTGTCCATCTTCCGGTGAAGGGACACATCGCGAGCCTCAATGCATCGGCGGCAGCCTCTGCGCTCCTTTATGAGATCACCAGGCAGCGTTCGTAAACTGGCTCGCTGTGCCTGATACCACCACCGAGCTCGAGCGGGCGACCGCTGACATTCCTCTGACGCGCTCGGCGCGAGACATACTCGACCGCGCCGGCGCGACGGCGAAGTCGCGCGGAGCGAGCCCCACGGCGCGCGACATCCTCCAGGCCACGCTGACGACTCGCGGCACGCTGGCCGAGCAGGCGATCCGTGCCCTTGGTGCCGACCCGGCAGCGATTGCCTCACAGCTACCGCCCTCCGACGATGCTGCTGCCCCGACGATTCCGCTCCGCCAGCTCCTGGTCAACGCCAATCGCGAGGCGCAGGTGCTCGGCCACTACCAGGTCGACTCGATCCACCTCCTGCTCGCGATGCTCTACAGCGACTCGCCTTCGACGTCCGCGCCGCTGCAGAAAGCGGGGCTGACCATCTACGACCTGCGCCGGCACCTGCAGGCCGGGACGAAGGCGGATTTCCAGCCCGGCGAATCGGATAGAGCGTCGGCGAACCGCTCGCAGCCAACGCCCGCGGCGGGCAGGGGACGCACCCAAAGCCCGACCTCGGGGATCACGACCCGACCCGATGCTTCGCTGCGACGCCGGCCGTGGCCCTCGCTGGGTGGCGCGATCCGGATCAGCCCGGTCTTCCTGGCCCTGGTCGCAGCGACCGCGGCGTCAGGGGCGCTGCTCTGGTTTGGAGTCGTCCCGGCCTTGACCGGACCGCTGACGATCATTTTTGTCACCGTGGGGTGGATCACGACGGTGTGCTTGCACGAGTTCTCGCATGCGCTGGTCGCCTATCTCGGTGGCGACATGAGCGTGAAGGACTCGGGCTATCTCGACATGAATCCGCTGCGCTACACCAACGTGTTGCTCAGCCTGGTCATGCCGGTGCTGTTCCTGCTCCTTGGCGGCATCGGCCTGCCTGGTGGTGCGGTTTACATCAACCGCAGCGCGCTGCGCAGCCGGGCCTGGGATTCGGCAGTATCCGTGGCGGGCCCGGTAGGAACGCTGCTCTGCGGGGTGCTGATCGCGATTGCATTTGCGGTCTCCGGCCAGGGCGCCTGGGTCAGCCACCAGGACTTCTTCGCCGCCCTGGCTTTTCTTGGATTCATCGAGGTGGTGGCGCTGGTGTTGAACCTTCTGCCGGTGCCAGGCCTTGACGGATTCGGAATCCTCCGGCCCTGGCTGCCTTACTCGGTTCAAGGTCTGGCGATCCAGTACGGACAGCTTGGGATCCTGGCGGTGTTCGCGGCTCTGTGGCTGGTTCCGCCCGTCAACCAGATCTTCTTCGGTTTCGTGCTCGACCTCTCGATCCTGTTGGGCATCGACCCGCGCCTGATCTTCACCGGCCAATTGCACATGCGTTTTCGCTGAGTGTCGTAATGGAGCGCGTGATCGTCGACGGATACAACGTGATCCACGCTTGGCCGCAGCTGAAGCGGCTGCTCGGCGACGCGTCGCTCGAGGCTGCACGAGAGAAGCTGGTCGAACGCCTGTCGGTTTTCGGCATGGTGGCCGGAGCAGACGTGACAGTGGTCTTCGATGCGCACCATTCGACCGCGAGGACCAACAGCGAAGAGCTGGTCGAAGGCGTGCATGTGATTTTCACGCGCAAGGGCCATTCGGCCGATCACGTCATCGAGCGCATCGCATACGACGCCTCGCAGGCCAACGACGCGATCACCGTCGCGACCTCGGACCGCTTTCAGCGTGACCTGGTCCGGGGGATGGGCGGGGCGGTGATCAGCGCGCTGGAGCTGGAGCGCCGTGTCGTCGATGCCGAACAGGAGCTGGGCCGGCGGGTCCAGCGGTACTCGTGAGTCAGATCCGCCGCACTCGCATCGTGTGCACCATCGGGCCGTCGAGCTCGTCGCCCTCGATGCTGCGCGCGATGATCCAGGCCGGCATGGACGTGGCCCGGCTGAACTTCTCGCACGGCGACCACGCCATTCACCGTCAGGTCGCCGCGGACGTGCGCGAGGCGGCCGAGGCTGCCGACCGGCCGATCGCCCTGATGGCCGACCTCCAGGGACCGAAGATCCGCACCGGTCCGCTCGCCGCCGCCTTCCAACGTCTGGTGCGCGGGCGAACCGTGTTCCTGACCGGCGTGCCGCGCGCAGCCGGGGTGCCGAAGCCGGAAAACGAGATCGAGGTCAGCCACCCCGAGCTGGTGACTGCTCTTCACAAGGGCGACCGCGTGCTGCTGGACGACGGCCGAATCGAGCTGGCGGTACGCGGCGTGGCCGATGGGCGTGCCGAATGCTCCGTGGTCCGCGGCGGCCTGCTGGGCGAGAGGAAGGGGGTCAGCGTGCCCGGCCGGCCGCTGCCGATGCCGGCCCTGACCGAGAAAGACCTGCAAGACCTGAAGCTCGCCGTCGAGCTGGACCTGGATTACCTCGCCCTGTCGTTCGTCAGGCACCCGGATGACCTGCTCTTGTGCAAGAAGCATCTAGGCGACCTGGGGTGCAATGTGCCAGTCATCGCCAAGCTCGAGAAGCTGGAGGCGATCCGCAACCTGACCAAGATCCTCGAGGTCGCCGACGCGGTGATGGTGGCTCGCGGCGATCTCGGTGTGGAGCTCAAGCTCGGCGACCTGCCGGCGGTGCAGAAGGACGTGATCGATCGCGCCAACCGCGCGGGTGTCCCCGTCATCACAGCCACCGAGATGCTCGAGTCGATGGTCACCTCCAACCGACCCACGCGAGCTGAGGCCTCGGATGTCGCGAACGCGATCTGGGACGGCACCGACGCGGTGATGCTGTCGCAGGAGACGTCGGTTGGCGCGCACCCGCTCGAGGCAGTGCGCGCGATGGCCAGGATCTGCCTGTCGGCGCAGCGGCACCCGACCTTCCAGCGTGCCCGGCAACCCTGGCGTGAGCCGGGCCAGGTCGGCAGCGCCATCGCCCACGCCGCAGCTGCCGCGGCGGACGAGCTTGGGGCGCGGGTCATCATCGCGTTCACCGAGTCGGGCACGACGGCTCTGCGGTGCAGCAAGGCGCGGCCTCGCGTGCCGGTGATCGCCGCGAGCCCGAACCCGCGAGTGCTGCGCAAGACCGCCCTGTATTCGGGAGTCACCCCGCTGCTGGTCAGCCCTGGCAAGGACACCGACCAGATGGTGGCGAACGCGACCGAGGCGGCTCGGCTGAGCGGCCTGGTCCGGACCGGAGACACCGTGGTGGTGGTCGCGGGGGTCCCCGTGGGGCTGGCCGGCCAGACCAACCTGCTGAAGGTGGAAACGGTTTAGAGCTGCCCCAGCTCCCCATCCAGCCGGCCGCTTCGCGGCCGGCCACGGTGCTAAAGCGGACTTAGAAAGGGCCGCGGGCCCCAAAATTGACGGCGGGATGTCCGCCTCACACGGTCTGCTCGGCCGGATTCAGGAAGCAAACGACGACGCCTCGCGGCGCTTCGGGCCGAATACGGCTGAGGTCGCCGCGTTCATCGACGCTGTAGCTCAGCTCACGCCCTGGCAGTGGAGGCAGGTCCTGGCGAACCGGCGGCTTGCCGCCTCGGTGACGAAAGAGGGCGCGGGGCCCAGTGAATCAGCCAAAGCGGTCCAGGAGGCCATTCGCAGCAGTGACGGACGTATGTCCGAGCCGATGTCTAGAGCCGGCGAGGTGCTGTTCGACTCGCTCGCGAAAAAGAGCGATGAGAAGCAGGTGGCTGCCTGGCAAGCGATGTCGGCGGTGGTCGCGCGGCATCAGCTTCCGGCGTTGAAATTCGCCGCCCACTACGCACCGTTCGCGACATTGATTCCCCCCGCAGGTTCGGACGTGCTCGACCCGCTGACCCGGCGGTTTCTCACGGTTTTGGAAACGCTCACCGCCGCCCAGTGCGAGGCCCTTGCCCACCGGCTGCACATCCAGCCGGCCGCGTCGCGCGCGCTTCTCGAGGCGGTGGCCAAGCATCCGGAGGTCAAAAGCGAGGAAGCGGTCGCCATGGCCGCCCTGATGGTGATTCCCGCCCACATCACCGGGGACTCGGGTTGGGCTGCAGTCCGCATGGCGGTCCACGGAGGCCGCGTGCTCGGGTGCGTTCCAGATCTGTCGCAGGAGCAGGTCGCCATTCTCTGGGCGCCTCTGGAAGCAGCCATCCCCTTCGCCTCGCTGGCCGAGGAAGAGCACCGGCCGGCGGCCGAGCGTGTGAAGGATGCGGTCAGCAGCGCGATCCGGACCATCAAAGCACCCAAAAAGAGCCGCCTTCCCGCGGCGGCTCCGGCGAAGGCGGTTGCCCCGTACGGGCGGAACCATGCCGAGGTCGCGACATTCATCAAAGGGGTCACCGAGCTGACGCCAATCCAGTGGATGCGTGTGCTCGACCGCCGCAAGCTCGTGGCCAGCATCACGCGCGACAGCAGCGTCGAGCCCGCCGGGGTGGTGCGATCGATCCTGGCGACCATCGAAGGCACGAAAGCTCTGGACATCTTCACCCGCTGCCGCGCTTTCGCCGCCGTCGAACGCGCCGGATACGCGGTCGAGTCCACGGGCCACCTCGGCACCGACCAGGTGGCGGAGATGTACGCGCCGTTCGCGCAGTCGATACCGTTCAGCCGCGTCAACGGGAGCGGCTTCGCTCACCAGCTCGCGGCGTTGAGCAAGAACGACTGGGAGAAAGTCGCTGCGGAAGCGCCTCCGGCGAATGAGGAAGCGGTCGCCCCATTGGTCCATGCGGGAACCGCGTTGATCGACTTTTTCGGCGGCAGGTCCGATGACGAGGCCGTGGCGGCGTGGCATGCAGTCTCGGCACTGGTGCGTCGCCACCACCTGACGCCGATCAAGTTCGCAGCCTCCTACGCTCCATTCGGGTCCGCCATCCCGGTCACCAATCCGCGTGCGCTGGGCGCGATGGTGTCCCGATACGTGACCGCGGTGGGTCGCCTTGGGGCGAGCCAGTGCACGGTGCTGGCTAAGCACTCGGAGGTCGACGAACAAGCCGCCGACGCGCTGTCCAAGGCAACCATCGACGGAAGCGCACGGCCCGCGGAGGAGGCGGCGGCGCTCGCCGCAGTGGTGACCGTGCCGATGCGCGTGGCTGGGAATGTGGGCTGGGCGGCGGTGAAGACCGCAGCGTTCGGCGGCAAGGTCATCGCGTCGCGCGCGCGCCTGACACCGGAGCAGCTGGAAGCCTTGTGGAAGCCAATCCAGCCTGCGATTCCGCTGGCGTCGTTGGGGGCGCCGGCGAAGACTCGGCGGTAGGGCGCGGGCTTCTTAGGCACCTTTGGCGGGTGCGAGGCGTTTCGTCGACGGATTACGCACCTTTGGCGGCCACCGAGGCGCGTCGTTTGACGGATTACGCACCTTTGGCGCCAACGAGGCGTTTCGTTGACGGAACAGTCCGATTGCTCGAACGCTTACATTCAGGGACGTGGCGACGAAGAAGACAGCAACCAAAAAGACTGCCAAGCCCAATTCACGGGCGAACGGGCAGACACCGAAGTTCAACAACGTGCTGGTGGTGTCGGCGCATCCTGACGACCCGGACTTCGGCGCCGGCGGCACTATCGGCAAGCTGGCGAAGAACGGCTCTCGCGTGACGTACGTGATAGTCACCGACGGTTCGCAGGGCGGGGAGGACCCGAAACAGAAGGACTCGGAGCTGGTCGCGATCCGGGAGAAGGAGCAGAAGGCTGCCGCCCGCGTGCTCGGCGTCAAGAATGTCGAATTTCTCGGCTACAAAGACGGCCACCTTGCACCGGATCTGAAGCTGCGCCACGACATAGTCCGCATGATCCGCAAGTACAAGCCCGAGCTCGTCATCACGCATTTGCCCGGTCGCGTGCTGGACGCGCCGATGGGCGGGTCGCATCCGGACCATCTCGCCGTCGGGGAAGCCACGATGGCGGCCGTGTATCCGGACTCGCGCAATCCGCGCGCTTTCCGCGGCCTCCTGAAAGAGGGCCTGGAGGCGCACGAGGTGAAAGAGGTCTGGATCCCCTTCTGGACCCAGGGCGAGTATCTGGTCGACATCACCTCGACGATGGACGACAAGTTCGCGGCCCTGCGCAAGCACAAGAGTCAGGTGGCCAAGCCAGGGCGCGAATGGGACTTCGAGAAGTTCATGCGCAAGCGGCACCGGGAAATTGGGAAGAAGGCCGGCTACAAGTACGCCGAGTCCTTCAAGAGGATCACGGTCTAGAGCTTTCCGCGGTCAGTAGACGTCCCAGCTCCCCACCC
>Ga0209011_1000024_pt1 | contig 118663 bp, 95 predicted proteins | sample BlaSpr_A8_OM1_M3_FD_187986 | JGI IMG/M metagenome (GOLD analysis project Ga0209011, IMG submission 187986) | Forest soil microbial communities from Thunder Bay, Ontario, Canada - Black Spruce, Ontario site 2_A8_OM1_M3 (SPAdes) (version 2) | ecosystem: Environmental > Terrestrial > Soil > Boreal...
TGCGGTTAACTCCTCAATGGTCGGATTCATGCGGTCCAACAGCTCCAACAACTCTTGCCGACGCCGACTAGCCCAGGGAGCCAACGCGAGCTTCTCTAACTGCGCTCGTCCTTGTTCGCTGAACAGTTTTTTCTTCCAGCGATAGCCCTCGTTCATCGCCAGCACCTGCAGTTGATTCATGATCCGCGTGCGCATCTGCACCAACCGATGCCGGTGCCACAACAGTTGTCGCAGATCCCGATTCTCCGGACTCGGTACCCAGACCCGCGGAAAGTTATCTTCGCGCATCAACCGGAGTAGGAGTCGCGCATCGTTGCGGTCGGTCTTCTGCTTCTTGATCCGCTTGGCCTTGATCTCTGCTGGATCGCCAATCCACAGTTCGAAACCTAGTTCTGCTAGCAGTCGCTCGAACCAGCGTGAATATCCGGTAGCCTCCATGCCTACACGCACGCGGATTCCTCGCTGCTTTAGATCTCGATAGAACCGCTCTGCTTCACCCTCACTGTGGTTCAACTGCCGTTCACCACACTCACCAGTCTCTTCAAGTTAAAAATGCCATCGTCTGAAAGCTCGGGTGATAATCTATGCCTATCATCATGTTCGGCTCCTTTCTCCCGAGCCTGCGGTCGTCAGACAACCACAGCTTACTCGGGTCGAGGGAGCCGACATTGTTATGCAATCAAGTGATTTCATTTGTCCGGTTACGCGGGCACTGCAAACCGCATGTCCTACAAGTATCGCCGCGCGTTGTAGACACATCGGGATTCAGCGTGATAAAAATAGTTTCAGGCTTCAATCGACGCACTTGTCGAGAAGGAGGTGATCCCTGAGGTATTCAACGAATTGATTTAAATGAAAGGCGCTTGTGACTCTTATCAAGCGCCTTTTGTTTTTTGTCCATGGCAAGTAGCATTTCCTGCTTCTGCAAGAAGTGGAGTCCTGGGTGAACGATTCCATGTTCGGATTTGGCGGAGGTCGTTTATGAAGTTCCTTATCGCGTCAGCACTTTGCCTCGTCTGGCATCTGGCAACTATTCCAGTCGCCGCGAGCGTATATTGCGAATATGCGAATTCGTTCGTCTTACCACTTCCTCGTGCTTTGGGTCCTTTTTGCGTGCGGACTGGCTCGTGCCTCTGACCTCGCCTTGGTCGGGGCGAAAATTTATCCTTCGCCCACTGAACAAGCAATCGAGAACGGCTCGATTCTTGTACACGACGGTCGTATTGTTGCCTTTGGGCCAAGCGCAGCCGTCAAAGTCCCGCATGATGCCACAGTAATTGACTGTAAAGGTTTGGTTGTGACCGCTGGCTTCTGGAACAGCCACGTGCACATCCTCACGCCGGGCTTGCTTCATGCGGCAAAACTCTCGTCTCAACAGATCACCTCGCAACTTGAAGAGATGCTGACGCGCTGGGGATTTACGACCGTCTTTGACATCGCGTCTGTCCTGAACAACACGACTCTCATCCGGAGCCGAATAGAAAGTGGCGAAGTGAAAGGGCCCAGGATTCTTACCGTCGGGGAACCGTTCTGGACAAAGGGCGGAACTCCCATTTACGCCAGGGGATTTCTTGAGGCGAACCACATCAGCATCTCCGACGTCGAATCGAGGGCTCAGGGGACAGAGCGAGTGCGCCAGCAGATTCGCGACGGCGCAGACGGCATCAAGATCTTTGCGGGTTCCGTCGAACGGGATAGCATCTTGATAATGCCTTTGGATTTGGCTAAGGCTATCGTCGCGGAGGCCCACCGCAAGGGGAAACCTGTTTTCGCTCACCCTTCCAACCAGGAGGGAATCGAGGTAGCCCTTCAGAGCGGAGTTGACATCCTAGCCCACACGACAGCAAGCGGCGGCCCCTGGAGTCCGTCACTTGTCGAACGATTGAAAGCGGCACACGTAGCTCTCATCCCCACGCTTACTCTGTGGCACGCCGAAAGCAAAAACGAGCCACCCGAGGAGTTCGAAAAAGGGATGAACACGGTCGTGCTGCCACAACTGCGGGCGTATTCTGCAGCGGGTGGGCAAATTCTGTTCGGCACCGATGTGGGCTACATCGAGCAGTTCGATACCTCAGAAGAGTTTGAGTGGATGTCTCGCGCGGGCATGAGCTTCAAGCAAATCCTTGCTTCACTCACCACGAATCCTGCGCAGCGCTTCGTCTACTCGACCCGTCGCGGACGCATCGCGGAAGGGATGGACGGCGACCTTGTGGTCCTACGCGCGGACCCTGCGCAGGACACGACAGCATTTTCCAAAGTGCGTTACACGATCCTGGGCGGGAAGGTCATCTACTCGGAGAAGTCCTATAAAAGGGAATGTCAAGAGACATATCTCCCCGTCGGCTCGGTGCCGACACTTTTTTGTCTCGGCATTCTGCCCAATCGTTGGAACGTGGACTCGCGATCGACGAGTGACGCATTCCATCGCCACCTTGCCGGCGAAATTCAGGACTGCGATAGAAATGCTTTCCTTATGAACGTCCATGCCGATATATTTAGTGCTAGTCATAGAGGGTGTTCCTTTCTGTAGGGAATGAGCCAAGCACTCAAAACCTACTCCAAAAGGGGCGCCCTTTTATAATGTGTGAAATGCTGTCAAAACCATATGTACGGTTACGCGACTTCCATTCGAAGTTTTTGATCATCCAGATGTCTCCCCCTTGTGGACGGAAGCGGTCGAAAGCACCCACAACTCGCCTTCCGTTAGAGAAATCGTTGAGGGGACACTATTTCTCAATCGTTGGTGTCTAACTCCGAGAAAAGGAAATTGTGCGCGTAAAAACTCAATCTAAGCCAGTACGGCGATTTGCTTTCCCCTCCAATTATTACCAAGTGCGACGGTTTTTGATGTAGGTGGGCACAAAATGGGGCACAGCTTCGGAACGGAGAGGAAACTCTCAAAAGGCACGTGTGGGGCAACTCGCTAACTGATTAAAAGATTTGGCTCCCCGGGCTAGATTCGAACTAGCAACCCTTCGGTTAACAGCCGAATGCTCTACCGTTGAGCTACCGGGGAACGGGCAATTCACTTTTTAATTTACAACAGTTTGCAGACCCGCGCTACTTTCGACCGGGACTGTAATTCCGTCGAGGTTTGGTTCCGCGCATTACTGCGGCAATTCGCAGCCAGCTACTTGGATCTGCTAGCTGCGGGAAAAGTCAGTCGTTGTCTAGAAGTGTTCTGAAACCAACACGACAAATTTGAAAACCAACCACTTAAGCTTTCTTCCCGCCTCGCGAAAATCTAGTCGATGTCTACACCTATTCTGAAACCCACCCGATGATTCGCAACCGACCACTTAGACTTTTTGTCCCGCGCCGCAGCTGTACCCTGCTCGGCGTTCCATACCGTCCGTTAATGTGCTATGTATTGTTCCGTCGTTTCCGCAGCTCACTCTACGCCTTACACTTGAAAGAGGTCGCGATGATTTCGAAACGCATTATAATTTTTGTCGTCGCATCGTCATGTGCATTTGCAGTTTTCACCGCCGTCTTTTCGCGTGCGGCGATCCCGGCCCCTGGTCCCTCCGGCTACCATATCGTGAAAACTGTCCCTGTGGACGGCCCGGGTGGATGGGATTACCTAATCGTCGACCACGATGCGCGCCGCTTATACCTTTCTCACGCCACGCACGTGGTCGTCTTCGACGCTGACAACTTTTCGTTCGTTGGCGACATCCCGGACACGCAAGGGGTGCACGGCATCGCGCTCGCGCCCGAATTAGGACGTGGCTTCACGAGCAATGGCCGCGTCAACACCGCGACGATCTTCGATCTCAAAACTCTCAAAACGCTCGGCACTGTGAAGACTGGCACTAATCCCGACGCCATCGTTTTTGACGGGGTCACCAAGCGAGTCTTCGTGCTAAACGGAGGCAGCAAGGACGCCACCGCCTTCAATGCAGCCGACGGCGCCGTCGTGGGCACGCTTGCTGTGGGCGGCAGACCCGAGTTCGCCGTCGCAGATGGCAAGGGCAGCATCTTCGTCAACATTGAAGATACTTCTGAGGTCGTTGAATTCGACGCGCAAAAGCTCACGGTTACGCATCGTTGGCCGCTGGCGCCCTGCAAGGCACCTTCTGGGCTCGCCATGGACACCAAGAACCGGCGTCTCTTCGAGGGCTGCGACAACGAAATGATGGCGGTGGTGGACGCCGACTCCGGTAAAGTCATCGCCACGGTTCCCACTGGGGAAGGCGTTGACGCCAACGCTTTTGATCCCGCGACGCAGTATGCCTTCGCGTCCAATGGGGAATCCGGCACACTCAGCGTCGTGCATCAGGATTCACCGAGCAAATATTCCCTCGTGGAGAACGTCCCTACAAAAAAGAGCGGACGCACGATGGCTCTCGATCTGAAAACGCATAACGTCATTATTACTGTGGCTGATTTCGAACCAAAGGCTGCGGGCGAACGCCGCCCGAAGATCAAGCCGGGCAGCATGGTTCTGCTCGTTCTCAGTAGGTAGTAACTCTACAAAACATGACCGTGGTGCGTACATGCGAGGAGAATCCCTCGTATGCTGTTCCTCGTTAAAAAAGTGTCCCGATAATAATTTTGCGAGGACGCTTTCTTATGGATGGGCAAATGTAGGTCTGCGGAAGATCTATGGCGCGACGCCTACGTTATGCACTCCTGCCGCCAAGGACATGCCCGCGCCAGCGGTCTGCGGCAGCCACCACATTCGTCGAACCCACAGGTGATGGCTCGTCATCATGCGCTTGCCCACATAATCCATAATCAGCGGGCTCGCCTGGGTCGCAACGTATATCGCAGCGGAATGGGAAAACGGCCGCAACAAGGGATTGCCTTCCGTGCCGTATCCACTGGCAACCGCGCGTCGCGTGGACCATGCGTCAAATGCCGCTGCTCCGTGTCCCGCAGCGGCCAATCCATACCAAATCTTTTTCTGCCGAGGTGTCTCATAATACCCGTAAAATGCCGGCTTCACCGGCACAATTGGAAACGCTCCTGGCTTTGGTTCGCTCGGTGCCAGGTTCGGAGCTGCAGACCCTTCCATGGCCGGCGTACTCGCTGCAGCATTAGCTACCAGGTTCGGCGCATTCACCGTTATGGCTACCGCGTCCGCCGGTTCGAGGGCCAGCGACATGAGCCCAGCCGCGGCGATTTCCGCGTCGGTGCTCACCTTTGGATCCGGCATTGTCGAGAGGAAAGAATCTTTAACCGTACTTGTCGCTGCAATTACCGGGGCTTCGGAAGCTGTTCTTGCCAAGTCCCCATTCTGCGCAAGAGGACAGAGCAGTAGGAGCGCCGCGAATATCATTACCACCTCAGTAGCCGCGAGACGTGCGAATCGTTGCTCCCGCAACCATGACAAGTATCCTGTCCTTTCGTGCTGATGGCACTGGCCTGATAGTCACAATCCCAGGGGTACGGTTTTTTAGTTCTTTAGTTTCTTCTCCGTAGTACGCGGGTACCACCACCATTTTCGCTTTTTCGCTTGGAGCCGAGCAGCGCGCTACTCGGACGCGCCGAGTGGCAGGAAATATTGTGTGCCTTTGACCGGGTCCTGCAATCGCCGAAGCAATTGTTGCAAATCTTCCGAACGCTCCACGAAATCGATATCCGAAGTGTTGATCACCAGCAGGTCGGAAGCTGCGTAATGAAAAAAGAAATGTTCATAAGCGCGCGCCACTTCCTCGATGTATTCCTCGGAGATTTGCGTTTCATCGCGGGCGGCTTTTTTGGCGATGCGCGCGCGCAGCACTTCCGGCTTGGCTTGCAGATAGATCACCAGGTCCGGCGCGGGAATGCTCGCGGCAAGCGCTTCGTAATAGCGCTCATAAAGCTTCAGCTCATGATCATCGAGATTCAGATTGGCGAAAATGCGGTCCTTTTCCATCAGAAAATCGGAAAGCACCGGACCAGGCGCCTCGACCGCCAGCGCTTCCCGCAGCCGCTTCTGGCGCTCCATCAGGAAATACATTTGCGCGCGAAGCGCGGCGCCAGGTTTTTCATTGTAGAAGTCGGTCAGAAATGGATTGTCTTCGCAATCGTATACTCGCCGGGCATGCAAGCGCTCCGCCAGGATTTTTGCCAGCGTGGTTTTACCCACCCGCAACGGTCCTTCAATGACAATGAAGCGCGGAGCTTGCGGTCCGCGCGCCGTGGCAGGAGCGCGTTTGGCGGAAGCTGAAGAGAATTCTCGGGCGGCCATGGTTTAAGTGACGCCGGGCAATCCGGCGTCGCGCGTGATTATACCAGAGTGATTTGAATCCAAGGCGAAGGGCGCGAGCCAGCCCTTACAATATGCGTTTCACATACTTCCAAAAAACAGTTGATGTCGGAGGTCTCCCCTACTTTTGGATTTCCGAAGTCACTTCGTTTTGCCACATAATACCCGCCGCACCCTTACACGCACCGGGAGGACACTCTATATGGATCGTTGGACACGCCGCAAATTCTTTCTCACTTCGCTGGCTGGAGGTGCTGCCGCCAGCGCACGAAGTCTCCTGGGGCGGGAGGCTCCCGTCACACCTTCGTTTGGGACTTCGTTAGAAGAACGAGGAGGGCAGGAGAAGCAGAATAGTGCCAAGCGACCCGTCATTATTTCCAGCGCGAACGGCGTGCATGCGCTGGACAAAGGCATGGATGTGCTGAGGAAAGGCGGCGACACACTGGACGCCGCGATCGCCGCGGTGACCGCCGTGGAGGACGATCCCAATGATGACTCCGTGGGCTATGGCGGACTACCCAACGAAGACGGCGAAGTCGAGCTAGACGCCAGCGTGATGCACGGGCCCACGCGGCGCGCGGGCTCCGTGGCTTCGGTCCGGCGCATTAAGAATGTGGCGCGGCTGGCGAAGACGGTGATGGAGCGCACCAATCACGTGATGATGGTAGGGGAAGGCGCGCGACGCTTCGCCGTTGCCGAGGGCTTTACGGAGATGAACCTGCTCACCGAGCATTCAAGGCTGGCCTGGCTAGTCTGGAAAGCCTCGAGCACTGTCAACTGGCGCCCGGGCATCGATAGTCCGGAATGGATCGACCGCGCCGCAGCGATCAGTGCTTACCAGGAACATCTTGCCGCACTCCTGGACACACCGGAGAAGCGCGCCTGGCAAGCACACATAGAACAAGTCGTGGAGCATCCGCCGACCGGGACAATCAATTGCCTGGCACTTAACGAAAAGGGCGAGATTTCCGGTACTACCACGACCTCCGGCCTGGCATGGAAAATTGCCGGGCGCGTAGGCGATTCACCGATTATCGGCGCTGGTTTGTTTGTCGATGGCGAGGTGGGCGGCGCAGGTTCCACCGGCAAAGGGGAAGAGAACATCAAAATCGCGGGTGCCCACACGGTGGTGGAAATGATGCGCCGCGGAAAGTCGCCAACAGAAGCCTGTCTGGAAGCGTTGGCGCGCGTGGCGCACAACTACAACAAGGACAGAAGAAACTGAACACGTTTCATATTTTATTTTATGCGTTGAATAAGGACGGCATACACGGCGCCGCGTCGCTGTGGCGCAGCCACGATGAGAAAAGTAAACCCGCCAGCTATGCGGTGCACGACGGCAGCGCGGCGCGCCTGGCCGAGTGCGCTTCGTTTTTCGACACCGCCGGTGGCGCATGATTTTGGTCGTGCTTGATAGCGTAGCGGACGGTGATGGCCACTTGGTGGATGCCTACAAGAGAGAATGAAATAATTGTTTATAACGGACGATTTTTTCGGCTATCCGCCAATGAACACCATGGTGCGGGAGGGCGGCACAAAATCGGGCGCATTGATGCGATGCCCTTCTTCTTTTTCCATTACGACCGATCGGATGTAGTTGACCACATCCGCGTCACTCGCACCTTCACGCAGCAGCAGGCGCAGATCGTGATCGTCCTTGCTAAATAAACAGGTGCGCAGCTTACCGTCTGCGGTGAGGCGTATGCGCGAACAGTGGCCACAAAAAGGTTGTGTCACCGGAGCGATCAGGCCGATTTCGCCGGGAGCGCCGTCCGCGAAGCGGTAGCGGCGAGCCGTCTCGCTGCGCTGGTGCGCTATTTGTTCCAGCGGCCAGCGCGCATGAATACGCTGATGGACTTCCGCAGCCGGTACCACGAGCTCGCGCGTCCAATGGCGATCGGCGTCGAGAGGCATGAATTCGATAAAACGCATGATCACGCCCCGCTCCCTAGCGAAGGCCGCGAAAGATTCCACTTCATCATCGTTCAGATCACGCACGAGGACAGCGTTTATTTTTGCCGGAGCAAGCGAGGAGTTTTGCGCGCCATTGATGCTGTTCATCACCGCGGCAAAGGATTTTGTGCGGGTAATGCGCTCGAATCGCGCGGGCTCCAGCGAATCCAGGCTGATATTGATACGGCGCAGGCCGGCAGAAATTAAGCGCTCGCATCGTTCTGCCAAGAGATGACCGTTCGTGGTCATCGAGAGGTCTTCCACACCGAGGACGTGAAGCCGCGCGATGAAATCCTCGACGCCTGCGCGAACAAGGGGTTCGCCGCCTGTAATGCGGATTTTGCGAATGCCCAGGCTCAGGAAAATGTGGGCGAGGCGGTCCAGCTCAGGCCATGAAAGAAGTTCATGAGCATCGCGATAATTTTCGGGATCGGCAGAGCGGCAGTAAACGCAGCGGAAATTGCAGCGGTCCGTCACCGAGACACGCAGGTCCGTGATTTGCCGCCCTAATTTGTCGTAGAGCATGGGAAGGCCCAAGTAGCTAGTTTATGCTTGTACCGGACGCACAGCAATTCGATAAGCCTGGGGCGCCGCCAGCCGTTCTTAGAATCGAGGCTCGCACCGGCTCTGCGCCATCCAGCGCCATTTGGCAACCAGTTAGGGCGTGTGCCTGCATTGAAGCGGGGTGTCTGTGGTAAAGTTTTGCCCACACCATGCGGATCTTCGTTTTAGGGGCCGGTGCAACCGGTTCTCTTCTCGCCACATTGATGGAGCGGCAAGGACATACGGTGTGGTGCGGGGACCGTGACCTGCAGCGCGCACGGCGCTTCCTGGGTAAAAAGAGCACAATTGCGGTCAGCGAAGTGAATGCCCGCAATTTGCGCGGAATCATCCATGCGGCGCGCGGCTGCCAGTTAATCGTCAATGCCTCCGCTTCCGTCTTCAATCTAATCGTGATGCGCGCGGCCTTGCATCTGCGGGTACATTACCTGGACCTCAGCTCGCACCTTACGCGCAACCCTTTCAAGTCCGAACAATTCTTGTTCGCCAAGCGATTTGAAGAGAAGCAGCGAGTTGCGTTAATCAATAGCGGCGCGGCACCCGGGCTGACGAATTTATTGGTGAAACGCGCGGCGGAATCCCTCGACGAAGTGGAGTCCGTGCATATTCGGCTTTACGAAAGCATGGAGAGCCAAGATCCGCTTTCGCAGTGGTCGCCGGAAGGTGCCTTCGACGAAGCCATTTCCAACCCGCGGGTATATCACGACGGGAAATTCCGCATGGAGAAACGTTTCGCGGAGCTAGAAAAGTTTCGTTTTGCAGACCCTATCGGCAAGGCCAATGTAGTATTAGCGGCGCAGGACGAAGTGACCACGCTGCCCTATTCAATTCCCATGCGCAACATGGACGTAAAGATCGGCGGAAATGAGTTTGACAGGCTGCGCCGCTGGTACAAGCAAGGCAAATTAACAAAATCACGCGGGATTGTGCGGCACAGATTTCCGGAAACTTCCACTCCACGAATGATTGCGCGTTTGATCCGTAAAGGTGTGTTGCAGAATGCGCGCTTTGCGGCTGCGATACTGGTGCGCGGCGTGAAGCACCGTCCAAAAGAGGACACGTACCTGCTGATCCGCACGGATTGTATGTTTCCGACGCTGTATCAAATTCGGCAGCAAGGTCTGTATACGACTCCGGTGGCTTACGCCACCGCGCATATGGCGGCACTCTTCATCAAATTTTTCCCGCGGAATTTAGCGGGCGTTTTCGCCCCAGAAATGCTGCCGATAGAAATTCGGCGCGCTATCGTGGCGGGAATACGCGCGCATCGCGTCAAGATCACGCACAAAACGACCATACTCAAAAAGGGCGATGAAGAAGAAGAGTTGTAGTCTGGAAGCCCCGCCGAAAGGAAGTATCAGCAGGGCCCCAGAGCATACTTCAGGTGAGAATCAATCGGCGGAAGCCGCGGATTTCGCGTTACCGGAAAAATGAATGGTAATCAAGAAACCGTTGGTGCCGCTGTAGTCGAATTTCTTGTGGTGCCCTTCGTAGGCTTCGTGTTTGGACTTCCACATCCGGAAACCGTCGTTGGACTGCGCCTTCCAATAGCGCAAGTTCTGCATAACTACTTCCTGGTTGGGGTTGTCGCCGCTAACGCGCTCTAGGATGACTTCGCCCTTGCCATTGTTCATCTTGGCTTGCGCTACGCCGGAGTTGGTGTCCACATTCCAGGTGAATGCGGAGGTGTCTACGTCGACGCTCTTCCATTTGAACGGATAGAGTTGCGAAATGATGTCGTTGAGCGCGGCTCGCTGCGCGTCGGTTACGCTGGTGTCATAATTGATGACTGTCCAGGAATCCTTGCCGGTGCTCCATTCGCTGCCCAGGTCGCTGGCCATCCAGACTTTGGCGCCATCCAGTTTGACGTCCTTGTAATGGCCTTTGTCGACGTTAAAAACAAGATTGGCGCGGCAGAAATGCTCGTTGCCATGATGCGTTGAGCGGGTATTGAAATAGCAGGGACAAAACATGTCGCAACTGCACGCTTCGATGTAACTCGCAGTCATGTCAAAGTCAGGTTTCGCCGATTTCTCCTGGGCGGAGGTACTGAAGTATACGAGGCTGACCGCCAGCGCTAGAAGAGGGATGAAAAGAAGACGAGAGAAGCGAATCATTTATTGTCCTCCGTAGGGCCAAATTGGTAGATTTCCCCGGCAAACGGGCTGAGTTTACTCCCAGGAATTGCCGAAGACAAGTAGTGGCTGAGCACGTGGCTGAGCACGATTCAACAGCAGCGATTCGGACGGGAATAGCGGCGGTTGAGCTGCTCGAGATAAAAATTCTTGCGAGAAAGCGCGCTGACAGAACCGCGTCGTACAGCGCCGGATTCTAGATAGCGATCGTAGGCGGCGTCGCCACTCCATTCGCGCAGGCCACGCCAGGCGGTTTGCATAATATATGTGGCGCGGTTCAAGACAGCGGGCAGATGAAAAAGTGATTCACTAAAGAGCTTGTGCATCAATCGTCTCCGTTCGCTACGCCTGAAAAACCTTTCACCCATCGCGTTGCGACATATTCTGATTCGTGCAACACCGGCTGGTGGCGGCGGCTGAGAATCGCATACCACTGCACGAGCGCTTCCACGATAAGCACGATGATCATCAGCGCAAGCACCGCGGTGACTCCGGCGTCCAAACGTTGATTGAAAATCACGCGCTGAGTATCAGCGATCTTCGCAGCGGGAATTGTTCCGGAGGCGATCTGCGCGGCGAGCGCGTTGGCATAAGAAAGAAAACCAATTCGGGGGCTGGGACTGAAAATTTTCTGGTAGCTGGCGGTCATGGTGATGGTAATCAGCCAGGCCATGGGCGCCAGCGTCACCCAGATCCAACGGATGCGTCCCATTTTCAGCAGGATGGTGGTGGCGACTACCAGCGCTACCGCCGCCAGCAACTGATTGGAAATCCCGAAAAGCGGCCAAAGCGAATTGATACCGCCCAGCGGATCGATAACGCCCTGGTACAGGAAGTATCCCCATGCGCCGACGATGATCGCGCTCGAAAGCAAAACTCCGGGCATCCAGCCAGTTCGCGCAAAAGGTTTCCACACGCGTCCACCAAGCTCCTGCACCATGAAGCGGCCGACGCGGGTGCCAGCGTCGAGCACGGTGAGAATAAAGAGAGCTTCGAACATAATCGCGAAGTGATACCAAATGCCAAGCAGACGGGGGCCTCCAATGGTGCTGGAAAAGATTTGCGCCATGCCAACGGCAAGCGATGGAGCGCCGCCTGCGCGATTCATAAGCGTCTGTTCGCCCACGGCGCGAGCGAGATCGGTCATCGTGTGGGCCTCGAGCGGATAGCCCCAACTCGTAATGGTAGCGGCGGCGGCATCGACTGTGCCGCCCACCATGCTCGCGGGACTATTGATCGCGAAATACACGCCCGGGGTCATGGCGCAAGCTGCAACCATCGCCATGACTCCGACAAACGATTCCAGCAGCATCGCTCCGTAGCCTATAAAGCGCGCGTGTGTTTCGCGCAGAATCATCTTGGGCGTCGTACCGGAAGAAATCAGCGAATGAAAGCCGCTAATGGCTCCGCAAGCGATGGTGATAAAACAGAATGGAAAAATTTTCCCGGCAAACACCGGACCCGTACCATCGATGAAGCGGGTAAGGGACGGCATCAATACCTGCGGCCGGACTAGAAGTATGCCCGCGGCCAAAGCAAAGATGGCCCCGGCCTTAATGAACGCGCTGAGATAATCGCGTGGAGCCAACAGCAGCCACACCGGCAGCGCGGAGGCAGCGAAACCATACAGGATGAGCGCCACGGCGAGAGACACGCCGCTGAGAGTAAAAACATGCGCCCAGGAAGGGGAGTCCGCCGCCCATTGGCCCGCGATCACCACGAACAAAACCAAAGCCACGCCAGCGAGCGAAGCTTCCAGCACTCTGCCGGGACGCACGAAACGCAAGTAGATCCCGAGAAGCAGTGCAATCGGAATAGTCATCGCGAGAGTAAATGTGGCCCACGGCGAAGACTTCAGAGCGTTCACGACGACCAGGGCAATAACGCCCAGAAGAATGATCATGATCGCCAACACCGCGAGCTGCGCAATGAATCCGCCACGGCGACTGACTTCTTCGCGGGCCATTTCGCCAAGCGACTTTCCGTTGCGACGAATCGAGCAAAACAAAATGATGAAATCCTGTACGCATCCACCAAATGCCGCACCCGCGACGAGCCACAGGGTCCCTGGCAAATAGCCGAACTGCGCGGCGAGAGTAGGCCCCACCAGAGGTCCCGGTCCTGCAATGGCTGCGAAATGATGGCCAAAGAGCACCCATCTGTTCGTAGGAACAAAATCGCGACCGTCGTCATGGCATTCAGCGGGAGTTGCGCGCGTGTCGTCAAGCGCGAGCAGGCGAGCGGCAATGAACGCAGAATAGAAGCGGTAAGCGACGAGGTAACAGCAAGCCGCCGCTACGACGAACCATGTGGCATTGAGGGGTTCGCCGCGATGCAGAGCAATGGTGCTAAGAGCTCCGGCACCGAGAAGCGCAATCGCCAACCAAACCACGGCTTTCAAAGCGCGATTCATTTGTGTGCGAGGCGTAGCATTGCTGGCCGCAGTGCTCGAATCCATTCGGCTCCCTGGTGAGACGCTCGTGGCAATCGAATTGTTGCTCGCATCGTATGCGAGCGAAGGCGATAGCGTCAATACATCTGGAGTTTCAAGCAGGCTGAAAGCAGGAACCAGCAACTCAGAGATAATGTCAGCATATAATTCAGGTATTAAGTTCTCGTTGAATGTGAAATATTCCGGCTGAAGAGATGATAGGGTGAGATTGATTTCCCGCAGCCCATTTGTTGTAAGCATTCTCGGAGCATTTTTTCTCTATGCAAACGGCGTGGCGCAAACACCGAGCATCTCGCAGAATGACGATCTTTCGTTCCGCAAACTCACGCACACCGACAAAAAGGGCTACAAGATGCCATATCGTTTGTATGTGCCGCAGGGATACGACGCGCAAAAGAAATATCCTTTGATCTTCTGGTTCCACGGCGGCACGGGACGCGGGTTTGACAATGCAGCGCAAATCTCTGGGAGCAATGAAAAGGGCACGCACATTTGGACAACTATTCAGAATCAGTCGCAATTTCCTGCTTTGGTGCTCGCGCCACAATGCCCGGAGAATGAGAACTGGTCAGATCCCGAGCTCAATGAAATAGGGGTCCCGCTGCAAGCTGCACTAGACATTCTTGCGGTGGTGCAGAAAGACTACGCGATTGATACGGACCGCATTTACCTCGCGGGCCAATCGATGGGCGGGCTGGGCGTGTGGGCGTTGTTGCAAGCGTATCCGGAAAAATGGGCGGGCGCAGTGGTGCTCGCGTCCTTTGACAATTTCACGAATACTCGAGGGTTGGCGCGCGTGCCGGTGTGGATCTTTCAGGGCGAGGCGGACATGACGGTACCAGTTGGCTTGGTGCGCGAAATGGTGAAACAGTTAAAAAAAGCGGGCGGCCAACCGCGTTACACCGAATACCGGAAAGCGGGGCACGATGTGTGGGAGAAGGCTTTTGCGGAACCTGAGCTGCTGCCGTGGTTGGCAGCGCAGAAGCGCGGGAAGTAGTGGTTTTAGCGAAATTGGGTGCGCGCTGCGAGAGTGGACATGCGGGTTAGCTGCAGCCGCACCCACCGCCGCAGCAACCTCCGCCACCTGAGAATGACGTAGAGCGCTTAGCGGATGGGCCATTGCTCGAACTGTTTGAGGCAGAGAAAACCGAGAGCTGGGGTGTGTTTTTCTTGCTGGCACATTTGGGGCAGGCAATTTCTTGTGCCTTATTAAAGACAATTTTTTCGAACTGCGCCTGGCAATCTTCACAGATATATTCGTAGATGGGCATGACTTAATTATATCACTGGGGTAGCGGCGAAGAGCACAGACTGACGTCCCCTGCGACTAGACGCGATACCGAACCTGCTGCGACCTTACAAAAGAAAAACAGGCGCCTGGAAAGACGCCCGTTAGATGAAGTGATAGCTCGTGCTTAGTCGCCGGCGACGGCTTCGGCGGCTGTCTCCTTGGACTTCGAGGTGTGCGTACCGTTGCCGTTACCATTGCCATGGCCGTTGCCGCTGGCCGGAGCGATAGTGAGCGGCTTATCTGCTGGTTTCTTGGTTGCGAAGTTGGCAGGGACGGCTTTAGCGATGTCCGATACGCTGCCGATCTGCACCACGCCGGACTGAGGCTTCTTGAGAACCAGCTCTTCGTAAATGGCGCGAACCTTGGCCTGCTCGGCGAGCGCTTTCTTGCGGCGGATGCGGTCTTCTTCCGAAGCGGTCAATGGAATATCGTGCTCGAGATGGCGGACACGCGCGGCGTCGTTGGCGTCAATGACCAGAGAATGTTCGAACGTATCAAGGTTGACGGTTTTGCCCTTGGCGTAGATCTCGTGCTTGCCGTGATTTTTGTACCACTCGGCGACGGTCGCATTCTTGTGCATGTTTTCGATGATCTGACGCCATCCCACACCAGTGTTGTATGCGCAGAAGGAAATTTCACCCTGCTGCGTGGCGTACGGAATGATGCACATTTCGGTGCGGCGGAAATCGTAATTGAAAAGATCCTGGAACCACATACCGGCGATGAAGAGGAAGTTCCAAGGGTCGCTTTGGCGACGCTTCATAGCGTCGTCGAAGGTACGGTCGGGAGAAGTCTTGCCGTATTTCTTCTCCGCGCCCTTAGTGAGCGCCCAGGTCTTGTCGAACTTCTTGAAGAGGTCGTACAGCTTCAGGCCCTTGGGACCTTGGAAAGGCTTGTAGTTCTTCAAGAGTGCCAAGGCCATCATGAAGTTGGAGAAATTCTTGCCGCGCGCCGCGTCGGTAATGTCGGTGACGTCTTTGGTGAGCTGGACGGCATCGAGGAAGCGCGGAACGGGAGCCCATTCCTTCGTTTCCTTGTTGATCATGAGCGCGGTGCCAACGCCGCAGTTGGGGTGGCAGCCGCAGGAGAGCGAGCCCCACTGTGAATCCTGGCCTTTTACCATGTCTGAGAAACCGGCAAAGGTGCTGATGAAAGAGATGGGGAACCAGTCGCGGGTCGGTTCCACTTTGCCGACCTGATTGCTAACGTCCTTAGCCAGATGCGAAAGGGTGTAGCGCTGGCGGAGGCGGCGTTCCGGGGAGATATCTTCGTCGCGGCCGGTGAAAGAGACAGGCTGGAAGCTGACGAAAGCGATTTTCTTGGGGTTTTCCATGGCGAACTTTACGACGGTGCCAACTTGGTCGTTGTTCACGTTGTTGACGATGGTGACGACTAGGACGATTTCGATGCCCGCTTCGTGCATGTTCTCGATGGCGCGGAGTTTTACGTCAAAAAGGTTGCCAATCTGGCGATGGCCGTTGGCGTCGTTACCGATGCCGTCGAATTGGAGATAGGCATAGCGCATACCTGCTTCAAAGGCTTTTCTGCAAAATTCCTTGCTCTTGGCAAATTCGATGCCGTTGGTGGCAGCTTGCACGCTGTTGTAGCCGATCTTGCGCGCATGGGCAACAGCCTGGAGGAAGAACGGGCTCATGGTGGGCTCGCCGCCGCTGAACTGCACGGACATCTGGCGGCGCGGCTTGATCTTCAACGCGTTGTCCAGGATTTCCTGAATTTCTTCCCAGCCCAGCTCGTGAACGTAGCCGACCTGGTTGGCGTCCATGAAGCAAGGATCGCACATCATGTTGCAACGATTGGTTAGGTCGACGGTGAGTACAGATCCACGCCCATAGCGGACGGTGCTGGAACCGTGCTTGTGAAGGTCTTCGTCGTTGTGCGCGGGAATATCGCGGCCTGGATACTGGCGTTCGATCCAGCTAAGCCATTTGGAATCGATGGCCATCATGTCTTCATAGTGGCCGTGGAGCGGGCATTCCTTAACCATCCAGACCTGACCGTCGCGCTCGATGATCTGTGCCTTGATTTCGCCGACCTTTTCGCTCATGAGGTCGCGCCAGTCTTTCTTTCCAGCGATGATTGCTTCGCGCGCTTCCTTTACGCACGCGGGACAAAGTGAATCGGTTTGCCGCGGGAAGCCCAGCGTAGGCTTGGTCTTTTCCCAAGATTTGAGCAGCGGCTTATCCGACCACTGTGGCGTGACAGATGGATTAGGATTGCGCTTGTTGAAGTGCTGAATGGTGCCAAATGTGATCGCGGCAGTTTTGCAAAGGACCCAATCCATGCCTCGGAAGATCTGCGTGCCTACTCTGTTCGGCATAAACCTCTACCCTCCACTTTCAAAGATACAAATCCATTTCGATGGATAACAAGGAGCCCACCAATCGTTCTAAACAAGGAAACGACTGCCCCGGGGCCCGTTTACAGTATAAGAAAACCTACCACGTTCTATCGGGACTGCCAATAAGTCTTTGGACGACTATAGTTTGAGCGTTATGATGGCGGGAGGCCAGCGGGTTGCGTTGAACGGCAAGAATAGCTGGTTGAACGGGGAAATAGGGCAGTGAACCGGTGCTTTCCAGGGGGTTACTCCTAGTGCGTTGGGTCAGTAAGTTTAGCGGTTTTTGGACTGCGTGTCGAAAGGACCGTGGGTGGCCGAGGTGTTCGGACAGTAAGTGAGGTCCGAGATGCACTTGGCTATTCGTTGAGGGTGGGCCGTAGGACCGCAATAACGAAATGTGCGAAGTGCGAAGCACCCTCATCGAGCTGCAGCCAACGAACGACGCAATGCTCGGCGAGATATTTTGGCACTCGGGACTCTGGAATGCCGAGATGCTCCGCCAGTTGCGGCTTGATCGAATCCACGCCGCGACGGCTCGATCCTCCACGCAACAAGTTCCCGATGGCGATGCGCAGCGTCTGGCAAGCCTCGACGTAGTAATAGCTGGTGAGGTCGGAGTCCGTCAGAAGCAAGACGCCGGGACCCACGGGAGCGTGGTCGGCCTCATCGAGTTTTACCGCAGGGCAAGTGAGCAGGCGGCGGAACTGCATCTCTAATAGCGAAATGCGAGAGGAAAGGCCCGGATCGCCGTAACGCCCTTTGAGACTCGGACCGCCGGGCTCGGCGAGGGGTTCCATCGGGAATTGCGGCATAGCGCGGGTATGGGGCACGCGCGGAGGTGTTGGTTCAAGACCATCATCAAACACTGCTGGCGGCAGGGCGCGCTTCGAAGTGATGGATGTGGAAGTTCGCGCAACGGCTGGGGCGGCGCCGTCTTTGGAGACGACAGGCTTGCGGCGATTGCGGCCACCACGGCGACCGCGCCGTCGGTGCTTTGGATCGTTCGCGACAATAGCGGCGGGCTGCGTGGCAGGCTCCGGTTGTGCAAATGAGGGCGCGCTTGTCGATTCGAACGCTGGAGTACTTTCTTCGAAAGGCAGGCTCGGAGCAGACGCGGCCTCGATGGGCGATTCGGGCGAAATATCCTCACCGCCACCGGGAGGAATTGCGCTGCCAAGCGCGTCTGAAGATGGCGCAGGAAAGGCCCCACTGAGGCGGACGGCTGCTTCCTGGGCTTTAGTCTTCCAATCGGCACGACGAAAACGTTCGGCGGCAGTGACATACCATTTGGCAGCGTCAGAGTGGAGCCCGGTGGTTTCGAAATACTTGGCCAGTTCGAAGGCCACCATAGCGTCCCGCGTTTTCTCGAAAAGATTGGAAAGCTGGCCCGCAGGGTCCTTACTGATGCGAGCGCGACGGATACGCGCGGTAATTTGTTTCCAGTCAGGCATAAGCTGGCAGCATTGTAACAGTGGAAAGGCGCGTGGGCCAGTCACGGCCTGTTTAGACTCAGGTATACAAGTGCTCCGCATACAATTGATTGCTCATTGACTGTAGCGAAGGAGGTGCGTATTCTATTTTGGCAACTGGGAGTGGGTGAAAATGGCTTGCGTCCGCCGTATTAGTGCTTTGCTACTATCTTTATCGTTATGGATGACACCGGTATGGGGCGCTGTTAAGGCACCCCTAGGAACAGTAGTGTTTGCGGATCGCGCGCATCTCGGCGGTAGCGGGAATATGGTATCGGTGGGCGCGACGGTGTTTGGCGGCGACAAGCTGATCACCGAACAAACAGGAAGCGTACAGGTTCGCGCGGGGGCAGCACGTTTAATCCTGTCCGGGTCAAGTATCGCGACGCTTTCGCAGGATAATGCGGCGGCCTCGGCTCGTTTGAGCAGTGGCACGGCGGTTTTTTCCACCGCTAATTCGAATGCATTTGCGCTGTACATAGCTACCGCGGTGATTCGGCCTCTAAGCAACGAACCCACCATAGGACAAGTAACTGTTCTGGATCCCAAACAGCTGATCGTGCGAAGCACGCGCGGATCGCTGACGATTACCGTATTGGACGATACGCGAGTAATTCCCGAAGGTGCAGCGTATCGAGTGGTGCTCGATCCCGACGCGGCTGCCGCAGCCGAAGCTGGACCTCAAGAACCGCAGGGAGTGGGAACGCGAGGATACGGACGCCGCCCTGTTAAAGCAGGCCGCAGCCGATTTATCTGGTTCGCCATCGGTATCACCGCAGCGGTGACCTTTATTGCCTTGAGTGAAGCGTTGGAAAGTCCGGACAGGCCTGCCCGATAGGCGTTAAATTCGCGATAAATCCTGCTTGCCCACGCCAGCGCTCTTTAAAATCCTACTTCATCTTATACTGCCGCAATGACTTCGATTTCAACCAAGGCGTCCTTGGGTAGGCGCGCGACTTCCACGGTAGCGCGTGCTGGCGGCGCGGATGTGAAGTAGCGCGCATAAGTCTCATTCATCTTAGAAAAGTCGCTCATGTCCTTAAGGAACACGGTAATTTTCACTACCTGATGAAGATTAGAGCCGGCTGTTTCCAGGATCCCCTTTACATTTTCGAGAACGCGTTCGGTCTGCTCCTGAATATTTGCGCCAGTCAATTCCCCGCTGGCGGGGTCAAGAGCGACCTGGCCCGAGACAAACAAGAAACCGTTCGCACGGACAGCTTGTGAATACGGACCGATAGGCTTTGGTGCCCGGCTGGTAAGAATAACGTCTTTCATGGTGTGCGCTCCTGGTAAGATTTGGTGTTGGAGCCAGGTGTGCCTTCGTAGCGCGAACGAAACTCCAGTGGCACGCCGGGGTGCTTCATCCACAAACGAACAAAAGCAGCAACATTGTCATGACTTTCCTGGCTGAACGCAGCGATTAAATCGTTCAGGTCGAAGCCTCGACCGCGCCGCGCCTGGAGGATGTGCTTCATGGCATTCCCAAAGGATTCCCGTCCATAACGGTCCTGCAGGGCGAAGAAAAAAAGTAAGTTTTTAGCGCGGATAGCAGCTTCGTCTTCCGGGCTGCGTGCCTCAGGCGCCCGTGGAATAGCGCGAAGCGCAAGGCGAATAATCTCCGTGCGAGCCGCCGGACCTTCCACGGCTTCGCGGCCCAGAGCGGCAGAAAAAGCGGGAAATGCCGACAGCGGCGGCTGCTGTTCGTAGAAACCAGGATTCTGGGCATACCCGAGCCAGCTGGAGGCCAGCGACGGCGCGGCTATGGCTGCAAGCTGCGGCACACCGCTAGTTAGATCAACCATAACGGTATCGAGGGAAATCATCTCGGCGGACACTGGTTTGTTGTTTGCTTCACCGAGAAGCTTCGCGTACATAGAGTGGCCGGTGAAAAAGCAGCCAGTCGTGACCGGACACTCCACAATCCACAGCGGCTTATCGTCCTTGCTTCGAGCGCCGAACATCACGTCGTACTGCTGCAGTTTGCGCACAAGGGCATCGTGAGCTTCGCGCAGCTTTCCGGGGTCCTGCGCGGTACGTGTCCAGAGTTGAATTGTCTCCTTGGCTGCACCGCTCTGTGTGGCGACGTAGCGTCCAGCAACCGCGAAAGGATACTTATCTTCGGGTCGTTGAAGGGAGCGCACGGTAATTTCTTTTTCATGGCGGGCTATTTTGGAGTTAATGCCGCTGGTATGAACTAGAAAACCGTCGGGAACCTGTACCATAAGGCTCCATTTTCTGGGCGAACCGCCGCCAGTGGCGAAGAGGCCACGCGCCGGCAAGAGTTCCGCTCCCCAACCATACGCAGGCAGAAAGAATGCATCCGAAGTAAAGTTCAACTGCGTTTCGCCAGGAACCGCGGTTTCGAATTCCGTCGACAAGTGCAACGTATGGAGCGACCCGATCGACCAAGATTGAGGCAGGTGTAGAATGGTGTTCCTCGGATTCGACGGCGACCTTTCCAAGGCTAGAGGGGTGGCGTCCCAATTACCACGCATGTACGTGATATGAAACCAGCGCGCTTGGGGCAAGCGAAGTTCTAGAAGGGACAGTGGGCTGTTGCCGGTGTTCTTTAGTTCGAAATTGGTTTCGACCAAAATGCGCGGCTGCGGGTCCGGCTGAAAGTGCACGCGGATTTCTTGGTTTCGTACCGTGTAGCCGGGACCCAAAGGCGCGGTACAAGATATCGCGCCAAAGGTAGACGCAATAATTAGAAGGAGAATGGGCGCGCGACAATACGATCGTGGCGTCAAGGCGCAATGATTGTAACGGGGAAAAGCTGGAAGCAAAAGCCGGAGCTATAGCGGAGACCAACCAGACCAACCAGTAAGACGGGCAAAAAAACTATCGGGGTTTGCGACCGTGGATGCGGGTGAAGCCGGTTCCGTAATGATTGCGCGCCTTCTCGCGAGCAAGAACTTCCTTTTCGGCTTGCTCATCAGTCATTCCTTGATCGATGCGCCAAAGAACCTCTTTTTCGGTGAGGCCGGTGTTTTTCAGCCGTGCAATCTGGGCGCTGGAAAGCGTGGATTGCCCTTGTAAACGCCGGTGCAGCAGCGTTTGCACGGTGGGATCGGACAATCCAATCAAGCGAAGGGTCACAGCATCACCGCTGATGGAGTCCAACTGATCTGCGTGCGCAATCTCCAAAATTTGCGATTCGGCAAAACCTGCGCCAGCCAGGCTGGACGCGGCCTCCGCACTGGCAAAGACACGTCCGCGCTGGTGCGCGGCGCCTACGAGCGCGACGCAAGTATCATCACTAATGCCAGCTTGCTTGAGACGGACGAGTTGCTCCACTTCCGCGTCCGATGTGTTCAGTGCCTTGAGCTGCTCCATGCTGCCGGAATACATGCCCACTTGGTCCAGGGGGCGATAATCCGTGAGCAGATGCTGATGGCAGCCTTCGGCAAGAAGGATGCAGAGACTCAGAGAAAGGAGGTGAAGCCGCATGTATCCATTGTATCGAGGGCAAGTGCGAGAGCCGGTGCTTGTGCCGTGGGCGATACCCGACTAAAGGACAGGTGGGCAAGTCTTAAATGGGGCATAAGGGCTGCGAGCAACTACCCAGCTCGATAGACGCGTTCGACGTCGAAAACGCCGGAAATTTTGCGGATGTTTACGAGAATGGTCTCTAGCTGCCGACGATCTGCAATTTCCAAACTGGCGTCGATGCGCGCGTTCAGCCGATCGGGGCGGCTCTCCAAGCTGCGGATATTCGAACCCGCCCCACTGATAACGGTAGTGATGTCGGCGAGGAGCCCGGCCCGATCCCGAGCACGAATTTGGAGTTCCACGGGAAATGTGGTGGCGTTTTCGCCGCCCCACTCGACCGCAATGCGGCGTTCCGTTTGGTACAGAAGATTTTGGACGTTCGGGCAGGCTCGTGTGTGCACGGCAACGCCACGACCGCGCGTAATGTAGCCGATGATTTCGTCTCCAGGAATGGGGTTGCAGCACTTTGCGCGATATACCAGCAGATCGTCCTGACCCTTAACGATCAGCGGAGCTTCGCCAAAACCCATGATGCGCTTAACGGTCTTGACTAGCGTGGGCTTCGCATCCGAGGCTTCGGGGGCCTTGCCCGGCTCGCCGAGAACGCGAGTCAAAACCTGGCGGGCAGAATACTTGCCAAAACCAACGGCAGCGTAAAGATCTTCAATCTTGGACAAGCCGTAATCAGAAGCAAGTTTTAGGAGGTCGGTTTCCGGAATTTTCTTCAGACCGCGCCCGAAATGCCTGGCTTCATTTTCCAGCAACTTGCGCCCCATCTCCGTGGCTTCCTGGCGCTCTTCGACGGTGATCCAGTGGCGGATTTTACTCTTGGCGTGAGACGACTTGACGAAGCTCAGCCAATCGCGATTAGGACGGTGTCCCTTTTGCGTGAGGATTTCGACCACGTCGCCGCTGGCAATTTCGTGACGCAAGGAAACCATCTGTCCGTTTACTTTCGCGCCGACGCACTGGTGACCAACTTCCGTGTGCACGGAGTAAGCAAAATCGACGGGCGTGGCGCCGCGAGGCAATTCCAATACTCGGCCTTTAGGCGTGAACGCATACACTTCCACCGGTGCCAGATCGACCTTGAGAGTGGACAGAAATTCGCCGGGTTCTTCCAATTCCTGCGACCACTCAATTAACTGGCGCATCCAGGCGATGCGCTGATCATCGTCTCCCGAAGTAAGCTTCCCGCCCTTGTATTTCCAGTGCGCGGCTACTCCCTCTTCGGCGGTGCGGTGCATTTCTTGCGTTCGGATCTGTACTTCCAGAGGCTGGCCGCCATGAAGAACGGTGGTATGCAGTGATTGGTACAGGTTCGGCCGAGCCATTGCGATGTAATCCTTGAACCGCCCCGGAACCGGCCGCCAGATATGATGCACAACGCCAAGCGCGGCGTAGCAATTGCGCTCGCTGTCCGTGATCACACGCACTGCGAGCAGGTCGTAAACCTGCTCGACGTCACGCTCCTGGCGCGAAAGCTTGCGATGGAGGGAGTACAGGCCCTTGACGCGAGCTTCCAGCTCCGCGGGGATTCCGTTCTCCACCAGTTTCGTCTGGATAGTGTTCTGCACCTCTTCCAGAAATTTCTGGTGCAACGGAGCTTTCTCGCTGACTTCCTTCTGCAGTGCCATGAAAGCCGCGGGCTCGAGGTATCGAAACGCCAAATCTTCCAATTCACCGCGCACGATGCCCATGCCTAGACGATGAGCGATCGGTGCGTAAACATCGAGAGTTTCCCGCGAGATGCGCTGCTGCTTGGCGGAATCCAAGTATTCCAGTGTGCGCATGTTGTGAAGGCGGTCCGCAAGTTTGACAAGGACCACGCGAACATCGTTCACCATGGCAAGGAGCATCTTTCGGACGTTTTCCGCCTGACGTGCTTCCGGGGCCATCATGTTCAGTCGGCCGATCTTGGTTACACCCTCCACAAGACGGGCCACGTCTGCGCCGAAACGTTCTTCAATTCTTGAAAGGGGAAACTCGGTATCTTCGATGACATCATGCAGGAGTGCGGCGGTAAGCGTGGTGGCATCCAGCCGCATATCCGCGAGGATATGTGCGACCTCAAGGAGATGGCTCAGGTAAGGCTCACCCGAACTGCGGAGTTGATCGCGATGCCGCTCGGCAGCAATGTCATACGCGCGGCGCACCATCCAGGGATCTTCGGACGGGCGGTTCTTGCGGAGCTTCTCCAGCAACGATTCCAGCTGGGCGTCGAGCTTGCGTTCGACGCGATCGCGGTTGAAATTCAGCGGCAGGTTGCCAGGAGAAGGCATTGGTCTAGTTTACGCCCGAAAACAGGTGCTGTGAATGTGTGCAGTAGCAGGACAGCCGGCGTAAAAATAAAGAAGGGCACCTCTAGGGGCGCCCTTCCACAGAAAAGTTCGATTAAATCAATTTGGTTAGGACAATGGCTGGGGTTGTTCGGCCCGTTTTTGCTTGATCTCTTTGACCTTGTCAACGAGTTCATCGGCCATCTTCTGGTACTTGGCGCGTTCCTCCGCGCTGTCTACCATGTCCGCCTTGCGCCGATAGAGCAGGTTCAAATAAGCCATAGCATCGTCATAGTCTGGCTTGATCTGAATAGCTTTCTGCAGCATGTTGATACCTTCATCGACTAGAGCGCCGTACTTGGTGACATATTCAGCGCGCACCGAGGGAGGCAGCGGGTCGGTTTCCTTTATCTGCTTATTTATGTGCTCTTTGTTGTAGGCGGCGCGCAACTCGCCATTTCCGCGGAACGCCAACGTCCAATCGATCACTCCGATCCAGTAGTAAGGCTCCGGATCGTTAGGCTTCAATTCAATGTGCTTTAGATGGTAGGACTTCGATTCTTCGAACTTCTTGGGGTCAAATGGCTGTCCGCTCATTTGGAACAGAATCGAGCCGATGCCGTCGATAGCGCTCAGGTTATTGGGATCCTTCTCCAGGACACCCTTAAATTCGTTGATGGCTTCTTCGCCGCGCCGGACATTTTCCTGCGAAGGGGCGCCGGGAATGTATTGGCTGGCGTAGGCAGTGGCCAAATAAAGACGGGCGTTAAGCAAGTCCGGATCGAGTTCCTTGGCCTGTTTGAAATCTTCGATGGCGGCGTCATATTGCCCGTTTTTAAAGGCCGCCACGCCCTTATTAAGAAGGTCGCGGGCCCTCAGCTTATTGCAGCCCGAAACACCGGCCACGAGGATCAACAACAGCGCCCACGGCAAAGTTCGCCGAGCGATTCGAACCGATGATGCATAAGTCATCGAAGCATCCATCCCTGTGAGGCGCGACCGCGAAGCGATCACGCTAGGATTCACATCCGCCCTGCGAGGGGCAATTTTTAACGGTGGAACAAATACTACTGGCCCGCTTCGAGTTTGGCCGTGATCAACCCGATTTTATCAATACCTGCGCCGCGCATGATGTCGATGGCCCGCGCGACGTCCATGAACAGTACATCGTTCTCGCCTTTGACGAAAGCGATCTTGGTGGCGCGCTCCTTGAAGATCTGCTCCATGCGGGGTCCGAGTCCTTCCCACGTGGCATCTTCGTTGTTGATCTTGAGCTTGCCATTCTGAGCAACCTGAACGACTACCGTTTGATCGTTCATTTGCTGGTTTTCCTGCTGATTTGGATTGGGTTGTGGGACAAGTGTATCCAGCCCTTTGGGTGTCAGCGGGGTGATCACCATGAAGATGATCAAGAGCACCAGCAAAATGTCGATCAGCGGAACGACATTCATGTCCGCTATTGCGCCGCCTTTATTTTCTCCTACAGTCATTGCCATCGAAGTTCTCCCTGCCGTCCGGCCTTTTGGCGAGGCTTGTAGGCCGTCAAGCCGCACCAAGTGAAATGTAGCGCGGCTGTTGCAACAAAACTAACAAACGATACCCATTGCCAGCGCGAAACTGCCCTCAGACCGTCGGTGGAGGAGGAGGAGTTTCACGTTCGTGTGGGATCCTCTCGGTCAACAGTCCAACCTGGTCAACGCCCGCCGAACGGATTTCATCAATCACGGCGACGACATCGCCATACTTAGCCCGAGCATCGCTCTTCACGTACACCGTCTTATCAATCCGGTTAGAGATTCGATCCTTGATTTGTCCGGTGATATCTTCCTTGTTGATCTGAGTATTGCCAAGGTAAATCTTGCCGTCACGCGTGACGGCGACGATGACAGCGTCATCTTTATCGGCGTCCTGCATGTCGCGCGGAGTATTAGCCTTGGCCATATCGACCGAAACGCCCTTCTGCAACATGGGCGTAACCACCATGAAGATGATCAGCAGAACCAACATGATGTCCGCCATCGGGATCACATTCGGCGAGGACATCTGACTTCCGACTGTGGGTTTATACGCCATGGCTAATTACTTCTTAGCGCCACGACGCAAGATGAAATAGTTAATCAGCTCCATGGAGGAGTTGTCCATCTCGACGTCGAAAGCTTCCACTTTATTGGTGAAATAGTTGTAGGCCCACACGGCCGGGACGGCCACGAGAAGGCCGAAGGCGGTGGTAACGAGGGCCTCCGCGATACCGCCGGCTACTGCCGACAAACCGGTAGCCTTGCTAGTCTCGATGCCTTTGAAGGCGTTCAAGATGCCGACGACGGTACCAAAAAGGCCGACGAAAGGAGCCGTCGAGCCGATGGTCGCCAGGGCCGACAAACCGCGCTTCATCTCCGCGTGCACGATAGCGATGGAGCGTTCCAAGCCGCGTTTCGCCGCCTCGATCACATCCGAGTCAGAAACTTGCTGCGAAGCCGACTGGAATTCAGAAAGGCCAGTGGCCACAACCTTGGCGATGTGGCTCTTCTTGTTGCGCTCCGCGATGGCGATAGCTTCGTCCAGCTTGCCTTCCTTGAGGGCACCGGCAACCTGTTGCACGAAGACTCGCGATTGCTTACGCGCCGCGCTGTACATCAGTGCGCGGTCAATCATGACGCCGAAGGAATAAACGGAAAGCACAAACAGGATCCCGACGACGATTCTGGGCAACATACTCATCGAGGTCCACATACTCTGCAAGCTCCAGGTGCTGGTGGTGGCGCCTTGCAGGAACATGGCCGCGTACACGTACATAGTGGCTACCATTCGTTTGCTCCTTAAGAGTGTTTGCAAAAACTAAAACTTGTACCCGGACCGAAGCGCCTGCCCCATGACGGGCGCGCCAGACCGCCTTACTGGTTAAGAGAGAAAATCACGTCGATCGTGGTATCCACCTCGACCGGTTCGCCGTTCAATTGTGTTGGCTGGTAACGCCATTGCCGGACAGCATCCAGCGCAGCCTGAACTAGCAAAGGATGCCCGCTCAGCACTTCGAGTTGCTGGACCGAGCCATCTTTTCCGATGATAGCGTGCAGGCGAACGGTACCGGAAATACGAGTCTGCCGCGCAAGTGGAGGATAAACCGGCTGAACTTTGTTCATCAGCTTGGCTGCCGTCACATTGCCGCCCTGACGGATGCGGGTTTGCATCGGCTTCGGGGGAGGCGGTGCCATTCCACCGATCACTCCGCCAATCACCCCGCCCATCTGGCCGCCCGGCACGCCGCCGGGAACACCACCAGAGACTCCGACCGAACTCATGTCCGGGGCGTCTTCTTTAATAATCTTGACGTCCTTAGGAATGACCTTCGGCGCCACGAGCTTGCCTGCATCCATAAGGTGCACTTGAGGCTTAACATGAACGATAGTTGCGGGGGGCGGAGGCGGCGGAGGCGGGGGCGGCGGGGGCGCAACCAATAAGGTTGCCATCATGGTCTTGGGAAGAGCCTCGGTGTAGATCAGCGGGATCAAAATTAGGACCGCCAGAAAGGCCACCTGAAAGATCATGGAGAGCGCTACCGTCCAAGGCTTGTTCGTTTTCTTTGGATTCGGGCTCGACACCACCATTTCTTCAAACATGGGTACTACCTCCTCCCGGCAGGAGCGAGCCGTGTTGAGGCGGCTTCACTTCCGCGGGCTTTGTTGCCGGCTGCGGGTCCGGTGCCTGCCACAACGCCTGGGCCACGCCAGCGATTCCAGGCGACCACAAGCGGTGCAGCAATACCAAAACTGGAGTACGTTCCTACCACAATCCCTACCACTAGCGCAAAGGAGAAAGCGCGAAGCACTTGGCCGCCCATCAAGAGCAGCACCAGCACGGTAAGAAAGGTCAAACCACTAGTTAAAATCGTTCGAGATAAAGTCTGGTTAATCGACTTGTTCACCACGTCAGCAAATGATTCGCGGCGCAGCAAACGATTGTTTTCGCGAATACGGTCAAAGATCACGATCGTATCGTTCATCGAATACCCGACCAGGGTCAGGAGCGCTGCAATCACGGTCAACGAGATTTCAAAACGTAACAGGGAAAAAAATCCCAGTGTGATGAGCACGTCGTGAAAGACAGCCAGAACGGCGGCAGCCCCGTAAACCCATTCGAACCGGAAGGCAATATATACCAGCATGCCTGCTAAAGCATAGAGGGTAACGAAGACAGCCTGGCGACGCAGTTCGCCGCCGACTTTGGGGCCGACGATTTCGACGTTGCGAATGGCGAATGCGCCCAAGGCATACCCGTCTTTCAATACGACGATAACTGTAGGGGTGACGCCAGGGACCTTGGCTAAATCATCAAAATTAGTGAGGACGCCGTTCATGTCCTTATCGCGATAATCGAGGATTTTCTTGGCCAAGACCTGATAGCGGTCGCCGGCGTTGGTGCTGAACAGCAAGGGATCGCGTTCGGTAAGGAAGGCAGCAAGCGAGGAGGGCGTTGCAGCATTGAAATCCGGCTTGCCAGAATTGGCCGTGCCATAGATGGCATTCAAAGCGTTGATAATTTGAGTTTTGCTGGCGTCCAGGGCTTGCTCGTCTTGCCCTTTCTGTTCAAGGCTGATTACCACCTCGTTGGAATTTGGATTGGCGATGTCGCTGATGGACTGGATCTCGGTGTTTGCAAGCCCCTGCACGGCAAGCGCCTTGCGGAGTTGGTCAATATTGGGGGGCTGAGCGAAGCGCACGTCGACAGTAGTGCCGCCCTTAAAGTCCAAACCGTAGCGCAATCCGCCTTGGGATATTGTCGAGATAAGGCCAGCGAGGAGAAGCAAGCCGCTCAGGGCATAGAAATACTTAGCCCTGCCCATCCAATCAATATTGGGCTGCTTGAAAAGCTCAATCATTCCACTTTACTTCCCTTCCTTAGACTCCAAAGAGTTCCATTTTGTTCCCGGGGCGGTCCGAGTCTTGCTTACGGTACCGGCCTTTAGTATCCAGCGAAACGTGTATTCGAGAAGGTCCTAGTACAACCTAGATGCTTAGCTCCGCCTGGCGATCCATCTTCGACAGGTGATATTGAAAAATCGTTTTGGAGACATAGATGGCAGTAAAGACGTTGGCGATCAAACCGATGGTCAATGTGATCGCAAAGCCACGGATCGGACCCGTTCCGAACAAAAATAGAAAAAACGCCGAGACCACCGTGGTGACGTGTGTGTCGATGATCGTCAAGAACGCTTTATCGAACCCAGCCTGGACCGCAGAACTGGCCGACTTGCCGTTGCGCAGTTCTTCGCGAATGCGTTCGAACACGAGTACGTTCGAGTCCACACCCATGCCGATGGTTAGAATGACGCCCGCGATCCCTGGTAGGGTCAGTACTGCGCCAAACATAGCCAAAGCGGCCAGGAGGATGATCAAATTCAGGATCAATGCGAGCACCGCGTTAAGCCCCGCCCACCGGTAATACACCACCATAAAAATCATAACCACCACGAGGCTCAGAATTGAGGCTTGCAGTCCGTGGCGGATTGAGTCAGCGCCGAGTGAAGGACCTACGGTCCGTTCTTCGAGATATTTGATCGAAGCCGGCAGAGCGCCCGCGCGCAGTACTAAGGCCAGATCGTGCGCGGATTCCTGGCTGAAGTTACCCTCTATCATTCCTGAATCGTCGATGCGTCCGTTAATGACGGGGGCCGAGTAAACGCGATGTTCGAGCACGATGGCCATTTGCTTACCGCGGTTTTGCTCGGTAAAAGGTCCGAAGCGGCGGGCCGCTTCGGCAGATAGTGTGAAATTGACTTGAAATTGTCCCGGATTGTTGGTGTTGCGGTTTTCCGTGGCGCTGCGAAGGTCTCGGCCGGTAACTATCGGAGCTCGATTCAATATATACCAGCTCTCGCCAGTCTCCGGTGCACCAGATGCGGTGCGGCCTTCCGAACGCCCGGGCACCAATTCCGTGCCGGGCGGAAGGACTCCGCCGTGCGCCGCCAGAGCCGCGGATTCAGACGGATACGGAGTGGGGTCCGCCACCAGTTTCAGCTCCAACTGGCCGCCGGCTTGAATAACAGCCTTGGCGCGAGTGGGATCACCTTCACCTGGCAGCTGCACAAGAATCTCATTATCTTTGCGGCCATGAAGCTGAATCGTTGGCTCCGTCAACCCCAGGGCATTGATACGACGTTCGATCGTTTCCAGGGACTGCTGCATGGTCTGTTCCTGGATTTGAGAGATGGCGCTGGGACGCAAGGAAAGGGTGTAACTAGAAGGTTGGCCTGCGGCTGGCGACATATCCCAAATGTTGCCGTACTGCGCGCTTATGATGTCGCGAAAATTGGAAAGTTGCCCGGGATCGATGTTTCGCACTAGGATGTGCGTATCATCGACACGGCGGATCTCGTCGAAGCGAATGTTTTTAGCTCGGAGCTGACTAATGAGACGGTCTACCGTCTGATCGGTCTCCTGGGCGACGGCTTCCTGCACCTGCACTTGGAGAATTAAATGGGTGCCGCCCTGGAGGTCCAGCCCCAGCTTGATCTGATGTTTAAAGTTGTCCTTTGCCTGCTGCAGCGACGTAGGAAAAGTGGGGAGTCCCACCAAGAAGTAAATACAAACGAGGATAACGGCAACGATGAACAGCAGTTTCCACTTCAAATTGGGATTCATGTCAGAAAGTGTTGACCGCTTGACGGTCACGAATGAGATCTTGCATGGTCAGAGCTGAGGCGGGCTTATTTTGCATCTTCTGACGTCTCCACCTGTGCAATGGCCGACCGCGCGACGCGGATTTTTACTTGCGGATCGCTGGCAATTTTCAAAATTACAGTGTCGGCGTCCACACCATTGATGGTGCCGTATATACCGCCATTGGTGATCACTTTGTCCCCGGTCTTAATGGCCGCAAGCATCGCCTGGACTTTCTTGCGCTGCCGCTGTTGCGGCATGATCACCATCAGATACATGATGGCAAACATAAGTCCGAGTGGAATCAGAAAACTGGTAAAACCCGCTGCTCCGCCGGAAGCCTGAAGAAACATCGCCGCAATCATGGTCGTCTCTCGAACCCGATCCTTTCGCTACTCATCAAGCGTAAATGTCGCCCCAGCCTCGTGGACTAAGCCCGCTTTTACTCCCCATCGAATTATGCGTTCAGGGCGCCCGCAAAGCGGCCGGCTCGTCGAGTGCCGCGTGGACAGCTGGCGCATTCACCAGATTCAGTTCCTAGGCTGGACCCTCAGCATAGCGCGCATGCATCTCGGATGAGAAATTCGCAAGGTTCCCAAACTCGATAGCCTCGCGGATTTGACGCATTATGTCAAGGTAAAAGTGGACGTTATGGTGGGTTGCAAGGATCGCAGCGGTGATCTCCCCGGCTGCAAAGAGGTGCTTCAAGTATGCCCGGGTATAGCGCCGGCAAACGCCGCAACTGCACTTAGCATCAATGGGACCCGTGTCGTGCGCGAAGCGCGCGTTTTTAATAAGGACGCGCCCCTCACTGGTGTAGAGGCATGCATGTCGCGCGGCGCGAGTGGGCAAGACGCAATCCATCATGTCTATCCCCACAGCGACATAATCGGCGAGTTGCTCCGGCCGGCCAACGCCCATAAGGTAGCGCGGACGATCGCGCGGCAGAAGCGCGGTGACTTCACCGGCCATCTCACAAGTGACGGTGGGGGGTTCACCCACGGCAAGGCCCCCGACTGCATAGCCGGGAAAATCCAGGTCAAGGAGTTGTAGCGCGCTGTCGCGTCGCAAATCCGCAAACGTTGCGCCTTGCACGATCCCGAATTGCCATTGCGGAAGCTCGCCATTACGTTGCGCGAATTCCTGAAAATAGCGGCGTGACCGGGTTGCCCATTGTGTCGTGCGCACCACCGCAGCAGCCGCCAAGTCCCGTGGTGCGGGCGTCTGAATGCATTCATCAAGAACCATGGCTATGTCTGAACCCAGAGCGAGCTGAATCTCCACCGCTTTTTCCGGACTGAGGAGATGTTCCGAACCGTCTAGATGCGAGCGAAAGCGCACGCCTTCATCGGTGATTTTGCGCAGCTCGGAAAGGCTGAAAACCTGATAGCCGCCGGAATCGGTGAGAATGGCGCCGCGCCAGGACATGAATTGGTGCAAGCCACCGAGCTTGCGTATCACTTCGTGGCCCGGGCGCAAATACAAGTGATATGTATTGGCCAGGATAATTCCTGCGCCGAGTTCTTCAAGAGTTTCGTGCGTGAGGGCCTTGACCGTTGCAGCGGTCCCCACGGGCATGAACACTGGCGTATCGATGACGCCGTGCGGAGTCATCAGACCACCCCGCCTTGCGCCGGTAGAATCGGTTTTTGCTACGCTGAACGAAAGATTCACTCTCGCAGTGTATCAGGAGAAGATGAACGCCCAGCCCACACGCAGCAGCACAAAAGTTCCCCACACCGCGAAGGCAATCACGAAAGACTTGCTGCCTTTCAACTTCTTGGAATTGGTGGCCGCGAAGCCGATGGCAATTAGCAGCAGTGTCCAGATCGAAAAGAGATCGATCGACTTGCAAAGGTTGACGACCCATTTCGCTGAATCTTCAGGAAGAAACGCGGCGGGATTAGTAGCGAGCGGGTTCTCCAAATCGACGCTGCCCGGTGCTTTCAGAAATAGGACCACCAGGAAGAGCACGCTGGAAACAAGCGAGGCGAGAAAAGCGTGCGAAACGATGCCGAGCGACGTCTGATAATTCACGTTGGCGCTACCCGAAAGATTGTAGGCACCCATCATCACGCCCGCCACGACAAGCACAAGAATCAGGGGTCCCGGAATCCCAAAAACATACGTCAGAATGGGAGCAATTTTTGCTCCACCTTCGATCTGCTGTTGTTTCTGTTCGGGCGGTAATTGGGACCCACGGGAACTCTGTTCGATTTGATGGCCGATGAATTCGCGCCAATTAGTCCGCTGATTGATGGCCACGCAGACTGCGGTACTGAAAATGGTGAGAAGAATGACCGGCAGGATCCAATCCGGTTTCCGCGCAATGTCTTCAAAGGTAGCCTTGGGCGAGAAAAATACCCCGACAACTCGGGCGATCGGACTTAGCTTGGCTTGCGTCTGGGGCGCAGACACCGGGAGGGTAGCCATCGAGGACTCCTTCACTACTGGATTGGATAACACTTCTTGTCAATCCAATACGTATTGGAAGAAGAATAGACTTCAGTCAAAGGATTCTAGCGCAATAGGCAGCGCTCTGGCGCTAGCTCGTGAAACAGTTACGCGCGGGGCAATTCCGGTACCGCGGACAGTAATTCGCGTGTGTATTCGTCTTCGGGCTGGTGGAGCACCTTCTCCGGCAAGCCGATTTCTACAAATCGCCCGGCACGCATAACCGCAATCCGAGTGGCCATTTGCGCGACCACCGGCAGGCTATGCGAGATGAAGACATACGTAAGTGCGAATTCTCGCTGCAATTCTTGCAGCAGCAGTAGGACTTGCGCTCCCACTGAGACATCGAGAGCCGACACGGGTTCGTCTGCCACGATCAGCTTGGGCCGAAGGATCAGGGCGCGCGCAATTCCAATGCGTTGTCTTTGCCCGCCAGAAAATTCGTGAGGATAACGCCGCAGCGCTTCTTCGTTGAGTCCCACGCGTTTGAGAATGGATACGGTTTGCTCCCAGCGAGCCGCTCGGGGAAGCTTTGGCTCATGGATCGCCAGCGGTTCGGCTACGATTTCCCCCACTCGCATCTTGGGATCGAGGGATGCAAACGGATCTTGAAATATCATCTGCATCTGCCGGCGCTGCGTCCGCAGTTCTTCGCCGACCATGGCGACGAGGTTGCGTCCCGCAAAACGAATCTCACCGCTGTCGGGTTCGATGAGCCGCAGGAGCATTCGCGCAAGTGTTGTCTTACCGCAGCCACTTTCACCAACGACTGCGAACGTCTCTCCCTGCACGACCTGAAAACTGACGCCGTCGACAGCGGTAAAGCCCACGTCTTTTCGGCCATGCGTGAACACACCAACACCACGAGAGAAAGATTTCTTCAGGTCACGCACGGTGAGCAAGTTATCCATCACACTAATACGCAGCGCGCTGCCTGCTCCTCCCCCGCCTTGCGCAGGTCGGGCACAGCAAGCGAGCACTCTGCTTTACGTAACGCACATCGAGGTTCGAACGCGCAACCCGGGGGCAGCGCAGTGAGTTGCGGAACCGTGCCAGGAATTGGCATTAGCTTCCCGCGCTCCAGCGTCGGAGATGCTGCGAGAAGTCCTTGCGTGTAGGGATGTCGCGGCCTTGTCAACACTTCGCGCGTCAGTCCTTCTTCTACGATCCGTCCCGCATACATTACCGCGACGCGATCTGCGACATGCGCGACCACCGCAAGGTCGTGCGTGATGAAAAGCAAACCCAGTTTCAATTCACGCCGCAAACGGTCTAGCAGATCCAGAATTTGTTTTTGCACTGTCACATCGAGCGCTGTCGTGGGCTCATCCGCAATCAGTAGCTGGGGTCCCGCGGCCAGTGCCATGGCAATCATGGTTCGCTGCCGCAAACCTCCAGAAAGCTGATGCGGAAACTGCTGTGCGCGAAGCTCGGGTTCCGGAACCGAGGCGCGCCGCAATGCTTCCATTGCTATTGCGCGAACACGCTCTTTGCGGGCTTCAAGCTTCGGCATATGTGCGCGAATCCCCTCTTCGATCTGTGCTCCAATGCGCATGACGGGATTCAACGAGGTCATGGGCTCTTGGAATACCATAGCGATTTCGCCACCGCGGACGGTGCGCCACCCTCGTTCACTTAAAGCCAAAAGATTTGTTTTGGAACTTCTCAAGTCTCCGTGGATTGCGGGCGCAGCATCCGCGTGCACGAAGACGTCCCTGATTGAAACATCGCCGCCGAACCAGGACACTTCTCCACTCACTCTGGCGCCCGGGGGCAATAGTCCCATCAACGCCAGCGAAAGCATGGTCTTCCCACTACCCGATTCGCCAACCAGTCCAAGCGATTGACCCGCATCGATGCGTAGCGACACGTCATTCACCGGCCGTACCCATCCCTGCGCCGTCGGCAATTCCACGGTGAGTCCGCACACCTGGAGCAAGCTTGTCATGGTTCCCATTAGATTAAGGCCGCGGAACAAATCGTGGCGTCTCAAACTCCGCGGAAGTGTCTCATCGAGGACGGCGGTGAGCTTATCGCCGGTCGACAGGGATCACGAACTTTAATGCGGTATGTGTCGACGAGAAGCCAACTACCTTAACGTCCTTCAGCCCGGTTTTTCGGACCGCGATGAGAACGTCCTTTTCGGTAATTTCTTTTTGTCCTTTGGGATAAATGATCCACAGAGCCGACGCACCTTCCATGTTTTTAGTGAGCTTGGCTAATTGGCTGAGGTCCCGGAAAGACTCAGCAGCGAAAAATATCAAGTCCGGCGCGCTCGCAACTTTTCCCGTGGTTACGTTCCTTGTGCATGCACTCAACTCGGCGAGGAATTCAGCGTCAAAGTGGCCCATTGAAGAGACTATTGCATTTGGCCTCACGCCTAACTTTTCAAGGCGCGTCTTCGGATGAAGGATCTTTTCACACCATTTCACCGCAGTCGTTCCCAATTCGAATACCGCAAGCCCTTCCGGGCCTTTCAGTCGGAGCTCTCCGTTTATAACCTTTGCGGATGTGATGCTCGAGAACGCAATTTTCAGGCGAAGCGAACCGTTGTCGCTGCGAAAAATTAGCTCTGAGGACTCGAGCAACGCTTTTCCACTCAACCGTTGCTTGCCGAACTTTACAGTGCAATTTGCTTCGTTTCCCATCGCTCAAACTCTCATCTACGGACTCTCGCCAATCCGGCGAGCGTTTCGATTTGTTCCGTCGGGAGGATACAGCAACTCTCGGTTTCTTTCGACGCCATTCAAACCGCTAGAATAGCAGTGCTCGCGCGAGTTATGAGTGCATCGGACCCAACGACAAGAGTTGATTGGACGCTGATCTGGGCGCAGCGAGGCTTCCGCTATTTCTTTCTCGCAATGTTCATTTCGCTTTTCGGCAGCGGCATGAACTTTACTGGCGTGAGCTGGTACATTTTGTCGACCAGCCACTCCACGGTGAAGGTCAGCCTACAGGTCATCGTGGTTACCCTGCCGGGCCTGGTCATTCCGTTCTTCGGTGGCGTGCTAATCGATCGTTTTGACCGCCGCTACCTCGGCGTCGCGCTCGATGTGGCGCGTGGCGTCGCAGTACTCGCAACTGCTTACGTCGCCTGGCGGGGCAATCTGCAATTATGGCATCTCTATGCCGTGACGCTCGTTACGGGCATCGGCTCGGCAATGTACTGGGCCACGGTAAACGCTCTGGTACAGGAGGTAATTCCTCCCAGCCAGTTCACCGGAGCGAACGCCGCCGTGCTCATCGGAGTGCAAAGCGGCATGCTTATCGCCGGCGCGTTCGTGGGTTTCTTTTACGATCGTGCAGGTATCGCAGGAATCCTGGCCGTGGATGGAGCCACGTACTTCGTCTCGGCTTATTGCCTCTACCAGGTGCGGCGGGGATACATCTCTCCGCGCGAAAGCCAAAAATATCCGCGCGAATTTTCAGCCGCGACCGAAGCGACCGCCGAAGCTTTAGGCACCGGCGAGAATCCTGAAGTTGCGGAAGCCGGACTCTCTCTTGCTGTCTATGCGGATCTCCGGGAAGGTTTTGCTTACCTTAAGCAGCAGCCTGTCGTGCGTGCTCTGGGCGTCACGCACGCCGCAATGATGGCCGGAGTCGTCAGCGCCAATGTGGTGATCGTGGCGCTTGCCAACGACATTCTGCACGCCGGCGCACGCGGTCTGGGTTTTCTAGAAGCAGGCTGGGCTTCGGGTGCGATCATCGGTGGCCTCATTGCCAGCCAACTTCCTCAGCGCCTGCGCATGATGCTCTACGTTATCGCCATCGCGGGACTCGCTACCGGCCACATGGTTACGCCCTTCGTGTCCTTTCTCGCCGGTGCCGTGCTGCTACAGGCGATCTTCGGCTTCTGCCGCGCGATGAGCGGGGTGATAGCGCAGTCGTCCATCATGTCTATTGTGCCGCACCATTTTATGGGCCGTACACAGTCCGCCATCGCGATTCTCACGACCGTTCTGCAGTTGTTTATGAGTTTCTCGCTGGGTTGGATCGCGGAGCGTTTCAACCTCATCACTGGCTTCGCGCTGCTCGCTCTGATGTATACAGGGGCAACGTTTTCCGCCTTTCGGGCGCGTCAGCTCATGCGATAAGTTGGGAAATTGCTTCTTACGTTGGATTCGAAATAGGTTTTACGGATGGAAGCGCGGCGGCAGGCGCATTTCCCTGGCCCAGCAGCTCGACAGCGGCTGAATACAGCTTCGCGCGGAGTTGATAGCGTTCGTTGGCACGCGTAATGTAGCGCACGGCAATTTCAATTCCGCCGATCACCGGCTTCACGTTAATCGCCGGAGTGGCAGAAAGAGCTCGCATGTCGCGTGAGTGTGCGGCGTGCTTCCATTCTTGTTCGGCCTGGCGGGCGCTGTCCGCAGTTGCTTCGAGCACTTTCTTCTGAATCGCATCGACTACCGGATAGGGATTTTGGCCGGCGGGCAGAACAATTTGCAGTTCATCCCACAACCATTGGCCGGACGTCGAAAAATTGAAGTAGTGGCCTTCGATTGCAAAATTATTCGTGAAGGTCACACGCCTACCTGTGGGATGTCCGGAGTCGGTCCAATTCCCGGTCTCCAGCAACACGGTGTGAAAAATCCCGAGTTCCACTACTTCGCCTGTCACGCCATTTATTTCCACCCAGTCACCGAGACGAATCCCGTTCTTTCCCATCAGCACGAACCAGCCAAAGAAAGCCACGATAAAATCTTTTAATGCGACCGTCAGACCCGCACCGGCAAGCCCCAGGAATGTCCCCAATTGGCTGGGCGCCCCAAAAATTACCAGCAGAATCAAAATCACGGCAACGATCTGAACCCCCACGCGCGTCACCGTGCGCAACGTTTCCACTTGCCTACGGTCCAGCGAAACCTTGCCGAGCACTTTTTCCAACCAACTATCGAAAAAAAGTCCGAGCAACGCGATAACCAGGATAATCGCCAACCCTTGCAACGTGACATTTACAACTGCCCGCTGCTGTGCGGATACAATTTCGAGCCATTTGCCGTATACCGCGGCCAATTGCCTTTCGTTATCGATGCGCTTGTCTAAGTTAATAAGCTCCTTCTGGTCGTCAGCTTTGCGTTTGGTTACCCTCACTAAGGCCGCTGATTGCTCGTGGCTGGTTGGCTTTCCGTTAGGGGCGGTGGAAGATGCAGCTTCCGCCTGGTCGGCTAGATGTGCTGTTTTTTCTTTCTGTGCCTTCACCATCGTTTCGGCGGCGTCATGTTTCGCCGCGATGATTGTGGCCAGTCTTTCCGCGTCTTCTTTTGCCTGCCACAATTGCAAATGCTTATGGTGCAATTCAGACCATCGCTGGTACAGATGAATAAGCCCGCGTCTTTGGACCGGGGCGCTGGCAGCTATGTTCGTACTGTCGGCCAACTGCGAAGCGGCAGTATGCTCCTGTGTTAAAACCTCAATGCGCCCTTGCGAATCACCTCCCGCGCGCATTAAATCTTGCTTGGCCTCATCAACTTCATCTTGGTCAAGCTCGATTTGTGCTTTTGCCTGATTGAGCTGATCATCAAGGGCATCTTTCTTATCTGCGCCCGGCTTTGCCACTGCGGTGGCAAGTTGCACTACGTTAGCCTTGTCGGTATCCAATGCCCTCTGCAGCTGTTGCAGCCGGGACTGGATGTCCTTTGCCGCTGCGCTCAACGTTAGTGGATGATCTTGCGCTTCTCGCACTGCAGCCGCAAACGCCAGATCCATCTCGCGGTCGCCAAGGCGCAGTGCTTCCTGCGCAAACGGCAATTCCTCGGCCGTAACTGGCATTCGAATCAAGCGCTGCGCTGTGATCAGTGGCGTCTGATCCACGGCGGGTGCTTGTCCATTGTGCGAAAATTGGTCTGGCGAAGAAGTCGGCGACGCGGTCCTAGGCTGCTTGGTGCGGAACATCCCGAAGGCTGTAGCGGCCAACAGGACGAGCAGCACAATGGCAATAATTCCTTGCTTGGTCTTCATGGGTTCTCGGGCTTCTTGGCCATTCTAGTATGCGCGTGTAAACGAAAAACGCTCGCGATGAGGGCGCGAGCGTTTTTGTTCTGGTAAACGTCTATTTCTAAAGGTAATCGCGGGACGGACCCTCGAGGAACGCGCGGAGTTTGCGCGAGCGCGATGGGTGCCGCAGCTTACGAAGTGCTTTCGCTTCGATCTGGCGGATGCGCTCGCGTGTTACCGCGAAAGACTGGCCCACTTCCTCAAGCGTGTGCTCGCTGCCATCGTCCAGTCCAAAGCGCATCTTGATGACTTTTTCTTCGCGAGGCGTCAGCGTCTTGAGCACCGAAGAGGTTTGTTCCTTTAGGTTTAAATTGATGACTGCATCGGAAGGCGAAACCACGGCCTTATCTTCGATGAAATCTCCCAGATGCGAATCTTCCTCTTCGCCGATGGGGGTTTCCAGTGAGATAGGCTCTTGCGCAATTTTCAAGATCTTGCGCACCTTGGACACTGGAATGTCCATGCGCTTGGCAATTTCTTCCGAGGTAGGCTCGCGACCCAATTCTTGCACCAACTGGCGGCTGGTGCGCACCAGTTTGTTGATCGTTTCGATCATGTGCACCGGAATGCGGATGGTGCGCGCCTGATCGGCAATCGCGCGCGTAATGGCTTGGCGGATCCACCACGTGGCATAAGTCGAAAACTTATATCCGCGTCGCCATTCGAACTTGTCCACAGCCTTCATCAGGCCGATGTTGCCTTCCTGAATCAAATCCAGGAACTGCAAACCGCGATTGGTGTACTTCTTTGCGATTGAAACGACCAACCGGAGGTTGGCTTCAATGAGTTCCTTCTTGGCTTGCTCGGCCTCTGCTTCGCCGCGATGAATAAATGTCAACGTGCGCTTCAGCTCGGTAAGACCGACTTCGCTGGCCTCTTCAATGTCTTTCAGCTCGGTGCGGCGCGTGCGCAATTCTTTGCGCGCCTCCGAAGCCACATCGCCTTTGGCTACTTCTGCGCGGCGCTCCAGGCGACCTGCTTCGCGTTCCAACGATTGCAGACGTTCCACCGTTCCGCGCATCTTATCGATCAACCGCTTCTTCTCAAACGGGTTGAACTCGAGGTCGCGGATGGCTACGGAAATCTCCACGCGCGTCCGAGCGACATCCCATTTTGCGTGGATATACGGTTTCTTCTTCGACTTTGGAACTTTCTCGAATTTCGCTGCTTGCTTCAGCGCCGTGTCATAAAGTTTGGCGATTTTGTCGATGTATTTCAGCGTTTGTTTGGTCTTGTTGGCGATCTTCTCTTCGGTCAATTCCTCATCATCGAAAACAACGATTTCTTTGATCGACCGCGCGCCCTTGCGCAGATCTTCCCCAACCGCAATCAGCTCTTTGATAACAATAGGCGATCGCGTAATTGACTTCATCACCACAAGTTGCCCACGCTCGATGCGCTTGGCGATAGTGACTTCGCCTTCGCGCGTCAACAGCGGAACAGTGCCCATTTCGCGCAAGTACATGCGAACGGGGTCGTTAGTCTTCTCTAGCGAGCCGGGCGTCAAGTCCAGGTCGCCGTCCTCGCTGTGCGCTTCTTCCTTTACAACAACGTCACGGTCACCGGGATCAACCGACACTTCCACCGCACGCGCGGCTTTAGCCGACGCCGCATCTTCGTAAATTTCGATGCCGTTGCGTTCGAATGTCGTCAGAAGATCGTCGATTTCTTCCGAGGAGTGTACTTCTGCCGGAAGCGAATCGTTTACTTCGTCATACAGAAGGTATCCGCGCTCTTTGCCGACCGCAATGAGTTGCCGTACCGCATCATATTTTTCTTCTAGGCCTACTGCCGCCACAATTTCCTCCGCAATCCCAACACCGCCGACTATTCCAGTTCATCACGCTATGCACAGATGCACTCGGGCGCGCGCTTGCACAAAATACGGGCTTTCCCCTCGGAAGGTCGTTCGAATTTTCTTTGAGATTCTGTACGCCGCGCCACTTGCTTGCCGCTTATCCCGTGCTGTCGGGCCACGGGCCCGCCGCTAACTACATCTATATAGATGCAGTTAAGGCCCGAACAGTTACTCGCGAAACCCTATTACGCTACACGGTTGAGTGCGGCTACGTCAACGTTTAAATGCTGCATTTATAAGGAAAAGTCTAGGATCAAGTGGCTATCGCGCGGCCGCCAATCGCCGCATCAATTCCTGTTTTTTCGTCAGCAATCCTCGCAATTCCGGCGCAGCCGGATTCGCTTCGATGCTCCGCTGTACATCGGCCAATTCTCTCTCCGCTTGCCGGTGCTGCAGCGCTTCGATACAGCTCACCGCCTCTTCCCATGTCAACTCACTCGACTCTTCAAAAAGGATTTCGAAAAGTGTGCGCCGGTCGCGTTCTTCCAGTTTCGCCGCGAGTTCCGTGGCCACGACTGGCTCGTTCGAAAGGTTTGCGGCGATCAGCGCAGCAAAAATATTCTCGGTCTCAAGTCCCAGATAAAGGCGCTCATTGTGCAGTTGTTGCGCCAGCTCGTTTCGAAACACGTCAGCTTCCGTGAGCATGCGAATCAATCGGCGTTCGACCGGTTTGGCGGCGCGTCCTACCAGTTCGGCCTGCATCTTCAATCCGCTGCGGCGCTCCGCCGCCGCTTTACTAAGCGCAGCCCTCAGCACCGGCTCCTCGAGCCGAAGCTGATGCGCGATTCGCGTGGCCCATTCCGAGCGTAGGATACGATTGGGAATTTTCTGCACGTACGGCAAAAGAAAATTTACTGCCCGTAGCTTTCCTTCACCGCTCGAAAGATCCATCTGCCGCGCACGCCCAATCAAGTAATCTACATATGGCGGCGCTTCCTTCAGCAATTTTACGTAAGCTTCCGTGCCCATCTGCCGGATATACATATCGGGATCCGCCTTCTTATTGCCGATGGGAGGCAACGTTAGCACACGCACTTCAAAGTCATGCTCCAGTAACAGTGATATGGAACGCTCCGTGGCGGCTTGTCCGGCGGTGTCGGGATCATAATTTACGATGACGCGTCGAGTGAACCGCGCCAGCAATTTAATCTGTGGTTCCGCGAGGCTCGTCCCACAGCTTGCAACTACGTTGCTGATGCCGGCGCGCGCCACCGCAATGGCATCCATGTAACCCTCGACCAGCACAGCGAAATCCGATCTTCGCAGTGCCTCCTTCGCGCGATCGAGGTGATACAGCACGTTGCTTTTCGAATAGATGGGCGATTCCGGTGAGTTCAGATACTTCGGCTGATCATCACCGAGTGCGCGGCATCCGAACGCCACAATCTTCCCTGATTCGCCGGCAATCGGAAATGTAATGCGTCTGCGAAACCGGTCGAACATCTTGCCATTTTGGTCACGCGATATCAGGCCCGATTCCGCCAGCACGTTTTCTCTATACTTTTGCTTCAGCAAACGCAGCAGTACGGCGCCGCCGCTCGGCGCATAGCCGATTCCAAACCTTTCGATCGTATCCTTATCTAAGCTTCGATCCTCTAGGTAAGCCCGCGCGACTTTGCCTTCCGGCGTGTCCATAAGCTGATTCACAAAAAATGTTTGCGCCTCCCGCTGCATCTCCATCAGCAATGCCCGCTGTTGGCTTTCTTTGCGCTCTCCTGGCGACTGATCCTTCGGCCGCGGAATAGCGATTCCGCACTTCTCTGCAACCACCCGTATCGCTTCCGGAAATGCGCACTTCTCCATCTCCATCACAAAATTGAAAACGTCCCCGCCGACCCCGCAACCAAAGCAATGATAAATTTGCTTGACCGGGTGCACTGCAAACGACGGCGACTTCTCCGCATGAAAGGGACATAACCCCACGAAGTTCTGTCCATTTTTCTTTAAACGGACGTACTCCCCAACCACGCGGACAATATCCGCTTGTTGCTTCACGCGCTCCGCAAATGATCCCGGTTCCGCCATGCTTAATTACGCTCGCAATTCCACCACAGTTATGGCTTTGCCACCGCGTTCCTCGGCTTCAAATGATTGCCGCTCGACAAGTGGATGCGAGGCGAGAAACTGCGCGAGTCCTTTTCGCAAAGCTCCCGTTCCATGCCCGTGAATGATACGCACACGCGATCGATTAGCGAGTGCCGCGTCATCTAGAAATTTGTCGACGCGCCCGCTGGCTTCTTCCACCGTGCAGCCGATCACATTGATCTCCTCTGGCGAAGAGTCGTCGCTTACACGGGCGCGAACACTTACGCCGCCGGCTTTCGATGGACTTGATACTTTCCCGGGAAGCGGCGCGGATTCGATCCCGATAATTTCGTCGATAGCCACTTTCATACGCAGCGGCCCGGCCTCAATTTCCGCCGATGAACCATCGACACGCCGCAGAACTACCGGTCTGCTGAAGCCGCGCACGGTAATTCTCACACCTGGCTGCAACCGTTCTGGACTTACCGACTCCGAAATTGCAGAGTTGATTCCTAGATCGCTTTGCGACTCCGAAATCGTCTGCACTACCGCGGCGTTCAATTCGTCGCGAGCCTCACCCCGCAAGCCTTGCATCTTTCGGCGCGCCGATTTCTCCAGCTGGCTGCGGAGTTCCCGGTCTTTCACGAGCTCGACAACGCCGGCTACATTCTCATCGAAGCGCTTCTGCATCTCTGCAAACTGTGCTTCCAATTCCTTGATCCGCTTTTGTTGCCGTTCAATCCACTCCGTGCGCAACTTTTTGCGCTCTTCTTCAAGCGCGTGTCGTTCTCCCGTCATCTGCTGCCGGATGCCGTCCAGTTCGTCCCGGCTGCGATGCAAATACGCAATCAAATCGGCCGCTTCCCTCGATTCCGGCGCAATAAGCGATCGTGCACGCTCGATAATCGCCGCCGCGACTCCCAGCCGCTGAGCAATCGAGATGCCGCTCGATCCTCCCGGCACGCCCACCATTAACCGGTAAGTAGGCCGCAAATTCATATCGTCGAATTCCACCGCGGCATTCACCACGCCTGGAGTCGCCGATGCGTAGGCTTTTAGCCGATCATGATGTGTGGTTGCCAACACGATGCAATGCCTGGCGCGAAACTCATCGAGAAGAGCAACCGCCAGAGCCGCGCCTTCCTCTGGCGCTGTCCCTGTGCCCATTTCATCCGCGAGGACCAGCGATTGCGGCGTCGCGGCCTCTAGCATCGTCTTCAAATTCAACATGTGTGCGGAAAACGTCGACAAATCAGCCGCGATAGATTGCTCGTCGCCGATATCCACCAACACGCGGTCGAAAAGCGGCAGTATAGCTCGCTGTGCCGCCACCGGAATCCCAGATTGTGCCGCTAACGCCGCCATTCCAACAGTCTTTAGCGCCACGGTCTTGCCTCCCGTGTTTGGCCCGCTGATCACCAATACGCGCTCTTCTCCGCCTAGGCCAAGGGACATGGCCACGATTGCGCGGTTTTCCCGGCGAAGTTTGTCTTCCAGAACAGGATGCCGCGCGCCCTCCAAACGTAATTCGCTGGTTTCAGAAAACTCCGGGAGGGCGGCATCAAATTCCTGCGTAAATCTCGCGCGCGCAAATACGCTGTCCAGCTCGGCAATGGTATCTGCCGCGGCCACCAGCAGGCCACGAACCCTCTGCAAACGTTCCGTCAAATCTCGCAAAATCCGTATGATTTCTGCAGCTTCGTCTTCCGCGAGCTGAACCAGTTGATTATTAACCTCCACAGTCTCAAACGGCTCCATAAAAACCGTCTGCCCGGTCGCACTCGCACCATGCACCACGCCCGGCACACTGCGCCGATTTTCAGCACGCACCGGAATGACGAAGCGATCATTTCGCAGCGTGACGTAGTCTTCTCCGGCTTCCGCGTTCCGCGCTCTTAGTATTTGTTTTAGAGTTTTCTGAATCGATTCCCGCATCTGCGTGATGCTTACCCGAATTCGCCGCAATGCTGTCGAAGCATCATCGCTGATCTCTCCGCTCGGCAGAACGCACCGGCGTATCGCCGCCAAAACATCGCGAAAATCGCCCAGTGATGCCGCGCGCGCCGCCAGCAGCTGGAAATTTGCCGCTTCTTCGCGAAATTGCAGACGTAACCACGCTATGGTTTCCAGCAATGATCCCGCATCCAGCAATTCGCGCGGCTCCAGAATCGCGCCCGGCCCTGCAATTTTGCCAAGCCAGTCTTCGGGGTCAGCCAGCGCTCCAAATCCCAACTCACGTTCATCGCGCAACCACTCACGAGCTTCCCCAATTTGCGCGAACACCGTTTCTAGCACTGCCCGGTCTGTTCCCGGCTCTAGCGCATTGATCGCCCGGCGTCCCGGCGCACAGGTGGTACGCAATCGCAGTAGCTCGCGCAGTTTGTCGAACTCCAGGATTTCTTGTGCCGTGCGCGACATTTTTTATCTTTCCATGGTAGCCGCGGACTCTCGCCGGGCAAAGGTGATTCGTGGGTCAGTTTGCTTTCGACACACCCAGGCTTCGGCTACAGTTTGCTTTTCAGACTTTGCGCCAAAAATTTGGCCGCTTCATCCGGCGTTGCGGCCACATGCACTAAGCGCTCGTTCGCTTCTCCCCACGAAGTCGAATGCTCCAGTTCCACTTCTCGTACCCGCTCCAAAATGGATTGCCAAAAATTTCCCAGCACCACGAACGGCTTCCCAGGCATTACTCCCTTGTTCATCATCTCCCATACTACCGCTAACTCCGCAAGCGTCCCCGTTCCGCCCTTACACGCCACGAATCCATCGGCTAAACGAATGAGTTCGAATAGTCTCTGTTGCCATGTTTTGACGCGGATTTCCTCGTCAATCCACTCGTTTGCTTTGGCATCCTTAAAAAATTCGGTCGTCACCCCGTAGGTTTTGTTACCTCGCTCTTTTGCTCCCCGCGACACCGCTTCCATTAACCCGGCATAACCTCCACTACAAATCGCGAAGCCTGCATCTGCTAGAGCGTGGCCCAGGGCCCGCGCCTCTTTATAGTCCGCATCATTCTCGCGCGGTCTCGAACTTCCAAAAACGCTAATGATCAATTCTTTCGGCACTGGCTGATTACTTCATTGCGGATGCTTGTGCTCAACCGCGCGCTTCGGAGGTATCACGTTAAACTCCTGCACCATCGCGGTGCATAACCCCGCAAGCGCATCGGCCGCCTCGTGATTCTTCCCGCCCTGATTATTGCTCAAGAAGGAAAAGATGATTCGCCGCCCGCCAGGCGTTTCTGCAAACCCAGATAACGTCCTGACGTGTTCGACAGAGCCGGTCTTCGCGCGGATCCTCCCGGCCGCTGGCGTGTTCTTCATGCGATCCTCAAGCGTTCCGTCAACTCCCGCTACCGGAAGCGACGCGTAATAGAAACCAAACCAAGTTTGCTGGTGGGCATACCTCAAAAGGGAAACGATCGCACGGGGCGTCACCAGATCGTGTCGCGATAATCCTGAAGCGTCCGTTTGGATTATGTCGCCCGGGACAATTCCTGCGGCCGCATAAAAGTCCGAGGGAAACTTCATCAGTTCCTCGGGTGTGTTCCACAAACCGTTCTGACGCGCCGCTGTCCGCAGCAGCATTTCCGTGTGTAAGTTCTGGCTGATCTTGTTGACTAGCTTGACGGACTCACCGAGCGGCACGGAGACGTGTTCCGCCAATACTACAGGCTCCCCCGTGACGCTCGCGGTATTCGTGCTCGACGACTTGTGATTTGCTCGCACCGCGCCAACAACTCTTATGCCGCGCTCTTCGATCAGTCGCTTCAGGAGCGTCGCGGCGTGTTGCGCTGGCTCCTCGATAGCTAGCACAAGCTTTCGCGGCATGCTTTTTGCCGGCATTGATCCCCGCACAATAACCAGATCCGCGCCAGGTTCGCGCGTCAGCGTCAAATCGCTCTTAACTTCGGCCGCGGAGGTCACCACATCATTCTCGAGGGCAAAATCCGTCGTGGAAGGCATGATAACTGCCTGCACTGGGTCTCCGGTTTTTTCGCCCGCTGTCAACGTTAGTGTCACCGTGTTGTCGTTCACCACGATTGCGGAAATCGCCGCGCCATACTCCCAAACCATGTCATCCACTTCCCAGCCATTGGGATATCGCTCGCGCGGGAAATAGCTGTCGTCACCGATCACGTCGCCGGAGATTTCCTCGATTCCTTTCACCACCAACGCATCGGCCAACTCCGCCAGTACGCGCTCTGGCGCTCCGTCAAATTCCTCCTTCAGTTCGTATGGAAATTTACGATTCGAAAGATTCGGGTCGCCGCGGCCAACCAAAATTACGTCCCCGGCCAACTTTCCATCTGCCGACACCGTGCCTTGAGTTTCCAGCGTGGTGTGGAAGCGATATTCTGGGCCTAGCTTTGCCAGCGCCAGGGCCGTAGTGAACAGCTTCATATTCGAAGCGGGCACAAAATACTTATCGGCATTTTGTTCGTACAACGTCTCGCCACTCTCGGCGTCCACAATCAGCAGACCCCATTCGCCTTTGCTGGCAGGCGCCGCGCCGATTAGCGCGTTGGTCCTTGTTGCGAATTGCTTCGCGCCGGTTACGCTGTGCGGCCGGCTTGCCACGCGCCACTTGCCTTGACTAAAAGCGCGCGGTATTCCCGCACCGCCGAAAACGCTACACCAAGCCAGAATTCCCACCGCCCATCTCAAAAACGCTCGGCGCCTGATCATGTTCCCTCTGCTGGTAAAATCCCGCCCGAGAAAGTATAGTCGAATAGCCGCGGAAGAATTCCTGCCGCGCTGTGTGTACTACTCATGAGCAGGAACGTGAGGATAGAAACGCTACCCTTCCTTGCTGGGTCAAAATCTGCTGACGAGGTGAATCGTTTATGAAACGAATGATTTCGTGTTGGATGGCCCTCGCGATAATCGCTCTGCCGCTTTCTGCGAAAGACCTAAAGGAAACCGATCGGCTGCAAAATTGCAGTACCGTCCTCAAAGAGATTTTGGATATACCCGACAACATCCCCCAGGAGCTGCTCGACAAAGCTGAGTGTGTCATCGTGTATCCCTCGGTCCTCAAGGCCGCCTTTGGCATTGGCGGAAGTTATGGCCGCGGCGCGATGACCTGCCGCACAGGCGAGCACTTCACCGGGCCGTGGGGCGCACCGTCCATGATGGCTCTCGAAGGTCTCAGCATCGGCTTCCAACTTGGCGGCCAGGCTACAGATTTTGTGCTGTTAGTTATGAATCCTCGTGGCGCACGTGCGATCCTCAGCAGCAAAGTGAAGCTCGGAGGAGATGCTTCGGTCGCCGCTGGTCCCAAGGGGCGCAACGCCGAAGCTTCCACCGACGTTACTATGCGCTCCGAAGTCCTCAGCTACTCACGTTCGCGCGGCCTTTTTGCGGGCATCTCTCTCGCCGGCTCGACCGTGCGGCCTGATAACGACGCAAATGAGCGCATTTACAGCAAGCACGTGCAGGCTGAAGACATCATAACCAAAGGCGCTGTTCGCGTTCCGCCAGCGGCGCAGACGATGGTTTCGTACCTAAACCGCAAGTCGCCTAAGAATTTGTCAGAACCCAGTTCGTTGAAGTAGTAGCCATTTCCATTCAGCCCAAGCAATCTCGCGCTGCGGGTACTTGATCCGCAGCGCAGGTTCTCCTGGACTTTTCATCGTGTATGACCTATAGTCATATATGGGGGGAAGTCACAATCCATCCCTTTGATCAAGCCGCCCTGATTACAGCGCCCCCGGCTTCTCCTGGTCGCCGCCACCGTCGCAGCGTTGAAACTCGAGAACGTCTTTTCCGCGCCTCCCTCGATCTTTTCGCCGAGAAAGGTTTCTCGGAAACCACCGTAGAGGACATCACCAATGCCGCGGACGTCGGCAAAGGCACTTTCTTCAATTATTTCCCCACCAAAGACCATATCCTCATCGCTTTTGCAGATATGCAACTCGGCAAATTGCAAGCTGCTATCGACGACGCCCGCCGAGCAAAGGAACCCATGCCCGCCTTCTTGCGTGGGCTGGGCGTGCGCATGACCGCGGAGCCAGCACGAAACCCCTCCATTGTGCGCGCTATTCTTCAGGCTAACCTCTCTAGCAGTCCGGTACGGGAAGCCATGCGCGCCAACCACAATCGCGCTCATCAACTACTGACGCAATTGATTCAAATAGGACAGGATCGGGGAGAGATCCGCGCCGATCTCCCGCCTATGGAGATTGCTCATGTTTTTCGACAAACCATTTTCGGCACGTTGCTGATGTGGTCCGTCTACGGCGACGCGACTTTGCCAGCGCGTATTCATACCGCGTTCGATCTGCTCTGGCGCGGAATTGCCCCCCGCGAAGCGCGTGCGCCTACGCCATCTTCACTTTCGTCGTGAGAGAAGGCATTTATCAATGACCCGCAAACGCATCATCATCGTGCTCATCATCGCCGCCGTTCTCATCGGCACGGCTCTCTACGCCGGCTGGTTTCGGCACGACTCTTCACTGCAAGGCTCCGGCACAGTAGAAGCGCGCAACATACGTGTGGGCTCCAAAGTTGGCGGGCGCATTGAAAAAGTTCTCGTGCGCGAAGGGGACTCCGTGCAGCCTGGTCAAATCCTGATTACTTTCGACGACCAAGAACTGCAAGCTGCTCTGCGACAATCGCGCGCGGCTGCTGAAAAAGCCCAGCGCGGCTTCCGTCCCGAAGAGATTGCCGAAGCCCGCGCCGCTGCGGCACAAGCTCAGGCCGAATACGAACAGCGCAAACATGGTTATCGCGTAGAAGATATCGCCTCCGCGCAAGCCGACCTTGATCGTGCAAAAGCGGAAGAGGTGCGGACACATGCTGATTTTGACCGTTACGATGCCCTGGCAAAGAAGGACCTTGTTTCCAAACAACAGCGCGACACCGCCGAAGCCAACTGGAAAGTAGCCGCCGCGCAAGAACAAAACGCGCAGGATAAACTCGATCAATTGCGGCACGGTTATCGGCCGGAAGAAATCGCTGCTGCCGAAGCGCATTCTCGTCAAGCGCAAGCCACTCTAAAGAAATTCGAGAACGGCTCGCGCCGCGAAGACATCGATCTCGCCAAAGCAGCTTATTCCTACGACGAAGCCCGTTTCCGCGAGCGCGAAGTCGTTGCGCCCGCCGCAGCGATCGTCGAAGTTCTTGACGTTCGCCCGGGCGACCTCGTTGCCCCGAACACTCCGGTCGCCACTTTGCTCGAACGTGATCAGCTCTACGTCCGCATTTACATCCCGGAGACTGAGATCGGTCGCGTCCGACTTGGCCAGAAAGCCGGCGTTCGCGTCGATTCGTTTCCCAGCAAAGTTTTTGATGGCTATGTAGAACAAATTAACCAACAGGCTGAATTTCTTCCGCGGAACGTTCAGACCCGCGATGAACGCGTACATCAGGTGTTCGGTATAAAGATACGCATTGACGATCCTTCCGGCCGCATTCGCGCCGGTATGGCCGCCGACGTCAAACTGAATGCTGGCGGTTGAGCGATGGCCATCGCCGCACCAACCCCCGTCAATGCTTCTATCCTCGCGCAGCATCTCGTGCGCCGCTTCGGTGATTTCGTTGCCGTGAACGACGTCAGTTTTCGTGTGCAAAAAGGTGAAATCTTCGGTTTCCTCGGTCCCAACGGAAGCGGGAAGACAACTGTCATAAAAATGCTCATCGGCCTGTTGCCGCTATCCGCTGGCTCGGCTTGGGTCGAAGGCCTGGACGTGCGCGTCGACGCGGAAGCCGTTCGCGAACGTATCGGCTATATGTCGCAGAAGTTCAGCCTCTACGACGATCTGACGGTCGCCGAAAATTTGCAGTTTTACGGTCGCATCTACGGCCTTACGCCCACGCGTTTAAAACAACGCATCGATGATATCGTGCAGCTGAATGGCCTTGCGCCGTACATGAACCGCCTCGCCATGCGACTTTCCGGAGGCTGGAAGCAACGCCTGGCACTAGGTTGTGCCATGCTTCACGAACCGCAGCTTCTTTTTTTGGATGAGCCAACGGCGGGCATTGATCCCGTCGCCCGGCGCCAGCTCTGGGATTTGCTTTTCGAACTTTCCGGCCACGGCATAACTTTTTTCGTCACCACCCATTACATGGACGAGGCCGAGCGCTGCAATCATGTGGCCTATATCTATTACGGAAAAATCATCGCCGACGGCACGCCCGACGAACTGAAAAAACTTCCTGATGTTCAGCCTGCCGGTACGAAACGTATCGAGATCATCACGCCGGAAGTTACCCGGGCGTTGCGTCTCGCGCGCAAGATCCCCGGTATTCGTAGCGCCACCATTTTTGGCGAATCAATTCATGCCCTCGTCGAAGACGACTTCGATCCCGCTGATCTTCGGGCTCAACTTCTCAAGGGCGATATCACCGTTACCGATATTCGGCCACTCAAGCCCAGCCTTGAAGATGTTTTCGTCGAGCTCACCGAAAAACATCAGAGCGAAATTGAGGCCGCTCGTGCGTGACTTCTTCCGGGGTTTCGGAGCCGTCTTCTATAAAGAGGTGCTGCACGTGCGCCGCGATTCGGCCACGCTTTTTTTCTCTTTGATTATTCCGCTGTTACAGATGGCTCTGCTGGGCTTCGGTATCGACACTAACATTCGTCAAATACATACTGTCGTCCTCAACGCCGACGGCCGCCGCCAGAGCCGCGAACTTATCGATCGACTGAAGAATTCTGACATGTTCAACGTCGTGCGCTACGTTGATAACGATCAAGACCTGAACGATACCATTATTGGCGGCCAAGCCCGTGTGGGCGTCAAGATTCCGGTGGACTATTCTGATCGGCTTCTCCATCAAACGAGCGCGCAAGTACTTGTCTTGATAGACGGCTCAGACTCTTCCGTCGCCGGCCAGGCCATCAACGTTACGACCGCTATCGGCCTCGATGAATCTCTCCGCCGCGTCCTGGCTGACCGTAATGCCATGGCCGTGGAGATGCGCCCTAAAATTCTTTTCAATCCGGACTCGCGTTCGCCAAATTTCTTCTTGCCTGGCCTCACGGCCATCCTGCTTCTCAATGTCACCACCTTTTTGACGGCTTTCGCAATCGTCCGAGAAAAAGAGCGCGGCACGTTGGAGCAGCTTTTCGTCACGCCCGTGCGTCCCTTTGGTTTGCTTCTTGGCAAACTCCTTCCTTATTTCGGAATCGGATTCTTCGAGCTTTGCCTGATCGTCTCCGCCATGCGCTTCATTTTCCGCGTTCCCATCCACGGCAGCGTTTTGCTGCTGGCGTTTCTTTCCCTGCCTTACATCTTCGTCTCCCTCTCGCTCGGCATCCTCATCTCCAGCAAAGCGGGCACGCAAGCTGAAGCTATGCAACTGGCCTTTCTTACTATCCTCCCGAGCATTTTCTTCTCGGGGTACATCTTTCCCCGCGAGACCATGCCCCTCATCTTTCGCGGTTTTAGCTATTTCGTCCCCGCGACCTATTTCATTAACATCACGCGCGGTATCATTCTTCGCGGGGCAGGCCTTCAGCATCTTTGGACCGACGCCCTCGCCCTCTTCGCTATGGGCACTTCACTTTTGTTCATTGCCGCTCGCCGCTTCCAAAATAAAGTCATCATGTCGTAAGGGCTGATGTTCAGGATTTAACGTATTGCCTCTACTGCTTTATTCTGGCCGTGCTCATTAAAGCTCGCCTTCTCACCAGACCTCGAACTAAAGAGGTCGCTCCACGATGCTTCGAATAGAGGAGGCCTTGGAAGCTTCTCAAGCCCTCGAGCACGCGGCTTGGATACCGCCAGAGCAATTCACCGAGGACGCTACGTTCTGTTGGATGCAGCCGAGACTCAGTCGAAGTTTATGCGCAACGGATCTCCGGACGCAGCCCGCTTCGCCGAAACTATCGGCACTGTCATTGACCGCGCGAAATCAGCAGCCGATGTGTCCATCGCCACTGCGGAAGTGCTACAGCACAAGTTCGCTTGCTGGCAAAAGACCGGACGGTCAACTTGGAAATTAAAGATCAGGGCGAAGGAATACCTGCCAGCATCCTGGAATCCACCCGCGACGCCGTTGGTACGCTCGGAGTGGGCTTACGCGGAATGACCGAGCGCATGAGGCAACTCGGCGGTAAGCTGGAATTGTTTTCTTCGAATGAGGGAACTACGGTCAGCGCTACCCTAGTCTGCGATCCGGAATAAATTCGGTTTTTTCACCTCACCAATTAAACTGCGTCCGCATTTAAGCATCTGCCAAATCGCAGTCCCCCAGCCATTTCCCGCTCGCCTTGTACCTACATAGACCTCCTCTTTTGTGTTTTCTAGCCCCACAGCGTATTCTCACGACTGTTCTCACTTTCTGGGAGATCCCGTGTCCTGTCCGATCTGTGAAAAGCGCAAAGCGGTCCGATTTTGCCCCGCCAAGGGTGAAACAATTTGCGCCGTGTGTTGCGCTACTGCGAGAGAAGTAACCGTCGACTGTCCTCCCGACTGCGCACATCTCATCGCGGGTCATCGCTACGAGGATGAACATCAGCGCGAGCTCCCCGCCGACACCCCCTTGCTTGATGTGAAGCTTCCTCAGGACCTTATCAACATCAACGCTCGCCAACAGCTCCTGGCTGCACTAGCGTTCTCGATCGCCAAGTTCTGCTCGCTACAGCCCGCGGCGACCGATCCGGACATCCTTATTGCCATCGAAGCGCTGGCGCAAACCTATAAGACCCTGAGCGCTGGCCTCATTTATGAGAAGCCTCCCGCCGCGTTGCTCCCTCGCGAGCTCTACGCCGCGCTCGCAACCTTACTCACGGAAATCAAAACGCAACAATCCGGCGCAGGCAACACTATGAGCGAGTCTGAAGTTTTTTATTTGTTGGTTTTTCTCTACCGCATGGGTTTGCTGCGCACTAACGGACGCCCTCGTTCTCGCCGTTACATCGAGTTTCTACGCTCCCAGTTTCCACAAGTGCCCGAGCTGCAGCGCGCGGAAAAGCGCATCATCGTTCCCTAACCGTGTCGGTCGCCGTGTTCCAAACCAACGACATCTGCGCGCACGGTCTCTTCTGCGTCTCATCCCACGGCCGCACCGTAAATCCAAGTTTCGTCCTGAGTCGGGTCACTCGTTCGGCGATTTTTTTGCGATATTCCGCTGGAGCGTAGCCATCCCGCGAGTACCACTCCTCATATTGTTTCGCCAGTTGCGGAAACTTCTTCCGCACCAGTGGCAAAAACTGCTTCGCTGCAGATGGCATTAGAAAGAGCACATTGGAGAAAAACCATTGTGCCCCTGCCTCTCGTACCGCTCGGCCCAACGCCTCCAGGTCCCCTTCGCGATCTGTGATTCCCGGAATCAGCGGCGACGCCGATACTCCTACCGCCAATCCCGCCTGATGCAATTGTTTTAGGGCAGCAATTCGCAAATCCGGACGCGGTGCTCGCGGCTCCAGCAGCCTCGCCAGCCGCGATCGAAGCGTGGTTATCGTGATATTCACGTGCAGCTCGGAGTGCGCCGCAATCTTTTTCAACACATCTATGTCTCGCACAATTTGATTGGACTTGGTAATGATGGAAACGCTCAAGCTATCGTGCTTGGCCAGTTCCTCGAGGCACGCCCGCGTAACACCATACTCCTGCTCCGCAGGCTGATAAGGGTCGGTAGCTGTGCCGATGGCAATATGCTCTGGCTCTCGCTCCCAGACATTCGAGTTAGGCAAATACTTCTGTGCTAGGTCATGCCTCAGCAACGCGGCCGCATCCTTTTTCACAAAAATCTTCTTTTCGAACTCCCCTCCATCCAGTTCCATGAATTCATGGGTGTACCGCGCATAACAATATCCGCACGCGAACTCGCACCCGCGATACGGGTTAATCGTCCATTCAAACGGCACGCGTTTGGAATCGCAGTGGTTCAAGATCGACTTCACCGGCAGAAGGAAATATTCCGGCCGGTCCGTCGAAGTCCGGCGTGTCTCCGCTGGAGGAGAATTTGCTGCGAGGCGGGCTATGCCCACTAGCGACGCGTTAGCTACTCCGGTCGGCCGTGCGACAGCGCTGCGGGTCCGGTCATCGACACGGCTTGGGGGTCCGTGCGTAACCAAAAACGGCGGGGGGCAATCCGCCGCGAGGTAACCCGTCATGCTGCCGCCTAGCTCAGGAAAAAGTGTTTCTGGAGCAGGCTGAACGTGGCGGCGTCGAGTACGAAAACTCGGCGCTGATGGAGACAAAACTGAGAACATAGCCCACCTCAAGCAGCCTCAGTATTTCGCTTTTTATTCGCCTAGTCAACTATTAGTTTCGCGTTTTATTCGTCTACCGCCTCTCTCACTCAACCTTGAAGGTACGCCCCTGCCACCAACTCGGACCGCAATTGCTCTCTCCCGTCTCCCCGGGGTATTCTCCCTTGTTCCCGGAGGACCGCCTTTGCGCAAGTCCCGGAGTCCATTGCTTCTCCTGTTTCCGGCATTTGGTCTATTCAGTAGTCTGCCGCCAATTTGTTCAGCGCAGCAGCCGCCTCCTCCGCAAGCCCAGAAAGGGCCTCCCACACAAGTTGCCCCTGCGCCAGCGGCGCCGCAATCCACCCATTACCCAATTCTCCTCTTAGCCCACGGCAGCGAACCTTCCTGGAGCGTTCTTATCGGTCAGAAAGGTCCGGAGCGCCTCGAGCGCGCAAACTATCCGCCCGTCTTGCTAGAGTCCGTTGAAGTCATCCGCGACGCTTCCTCTGTTGCCTGGACGTATCGTGCCAAAGACCTGGGCACCGGCGCCGCGGTAGCTGTCCAACTTGCGAGAGAACCTTGCTCTGAAACCGCCTCCACCACGCTGCCCTCTGCTGGCGCGGTTGCCCAGAAATACACTTTTCGCGCCGTCGTCGAGCACGCGCAGATCGGTACGCTCCACGGATGCGCGCGCATCGCAGCGGAATTATTTCCGCACGTTACCAATCAAACCGATGATGACGACCCCGCGAAAAAGAAGCCTCCCACTTCACCCGTTACAAATTTCAAGGCGCCTGTCGCCGTAGCCTTTCTTAATTCCACCGGCAAAGTCGTCCTCAGCCGAGGCGCCGGCAAAAAAATCGCCGCGCCCGCCGGTTCGGAGTTGTCCCTTTCTCATGACGGCAGGAAATTGCTCTACACGCGCGCCGATTCGAACGGTGGTCCGGATCGCACCCTGGTCCTCTATGACTCCGATACCGGTCGCTCCAAGGATCTCGTTTATGGCGCGCTTCGCCAGCCCTTTTGGTCTCCAGACGATTCCCGCGTAGCTTTCCTGAAATTGCAGGACCAGAAGTGGCAGATCTGGAGTTTCCGTGGAGACAGTCTCCGCGCAGACAGTCCCGAGTACCCTGCTCCGTTTTACGATGGTGATGTCAACGCCTTGCACGGCTGGGCGGATGCGAACACGGTTTTGGCCACCGACAAACAGAATGCCTATTGGATATCCGACGGCAAACCGCAACAATCGCTGCCGCTCAAAGATTTGTACGGTGACGCTTTCCAGATCAGCGTGGGAGACACTCTCCGGGTGAATCCTACCAACCCAGACCTGCTGCTCGTCTCTGCAAAATTTGCCGCCCCGTCCCCCAGCGTTTCCTCCGATCCGACCGCCCAGCCTGCCGGCTTCTTCCTCTTCGAATTGCGTTCCAAGCGGCGCGTCACTCTAAGCCCTTCCGATCAGTGGGTCCGCAGTGCGGAATGGTCGCGCGATGGCGTTCAAATTTTTTACACTCGCCGCGTCACAGCAAACTCATTCGCCACCTTCCGTATTTTATGGGACGCCACTAGCGTGCGCCGCTATCAGGACGGCAGCGACCTCGTGGTTGGCCAGTAAGGGACTGTACGATTGGCCAATCGCTCAACCGCCCGCATGGGCTATCTCGAACATTACCCATTACGCCGCTAACCTCGTTTTCGCGGAACCTCGGTGCCAGGTCGCCTCTATACTTTTCTAATGGGCACCCTTCTCCCGGCAAAGCCTCTGACAGTCGGCATCCTCATTCTCGACGACGATGCTCAGAGCTCGCATACTCTGCGTCAGATTCTGGACTTTGAAGGCTGGCTTGTTCGCTTTGTTCCGAACGCCAGGTTGTTGCTCGAAGAACTGAAAACTGGGGAGTGGTCTCTTGTGCTTGCCGATGTTGCCTTGATCGGAGTTCACAGTCCGGCCTTTATTACGCTTCGCGAGCTGGCTGGTGTTTCCGTCGAAGATGGTGGCCGTGTTCGCGTCCTTTATCTCGTGCCGGAGGCAGGAACCCAGGACATTAGCACTCTCGAGTTCGATCGACTTCCGTACGTCGTCCGTCCCTACCAGCTTCACGACATCCTGGAAAAAGTTAGCGATCTTCTCGTCGAAGTGAAGGCCATTTCAGCACCCATTCGTCAGGTTCGCTACGAATTCGGAGGTCATCGCAAGAAAAGGAAGGACGCTAGCCGAAACAATACTATGTTCGCGTCGCGAGACTCCTATTCCTACAGCGACGAAGAGATGGTCCAATACGAACGCGACGAAAAGGAATCGTCCAAGAATAAGCGCCCCAAAAACATTAAAGATCTTGGGAATCCCAACCGCTAAGGCGCTAGCGAGAGCCCGCAACCACCTCAACTAGCTGCTCTTCCTCTGGCGCCCGGATCCGGGGGCGATTCATTTTCCACTGCAAGAATTCTCACCGGGCCCGTTCTATTCCTGTGCGTGTCCTCTATAGGTCGCCGCACAGGAGGAATTTATGGAACGTTCGATCGCAGGTGTTTTGGCTGGCACCCTGCTTGCCGTGAGCACGCTCGGCAGTCTGGCTTTTGGATGGATTCCCGCCTATGTGCCGCAACCCAAACCAGAAGGTGACTGGCGCCTTCTCGAACGTATTACTTACGAGAACATCTCCATCTTTCCCGTGGTCAGTGCTTCCAGTCAGGACACTTCAACATTCCTCACGCTCGATGACGGTCTCGCCAGCGGTGAAGTCGTCGTTCGCGAGCATGGCGCAGAAGGTCTGGTGCGTGATCGCGACGCGCGCACGCCCGTGCGTCAGTACGATGGGGGTGCCTCCGTCAACCAACTCGTGCTCATCAACCGCGGCAAGCGTCCCGTCCTGCTTCTTGCCGGCGAACTTGTTAGCGGCGGCAAGCAGGACCGCGTCGTCTCCAAAGACCGCATCGTCCCGCCCGGCGGTGAGCCTCTTCGGCTGGACGTTTTCTGCGTGGAGCGCGGTCGCTGGTCCTCAGGTCTAGAGTTCAGTGCGGCCAAAACCATGGTGCATCCGAGCGTGCGAGAGCAAGCCGCCGTCAACCAGAACCAGAGCCTGGTGTGGGAATCCGTTCGAAAGGGTTCCACATCGCCACGTGCAGCCGGAGCGCCAGCAGCGAGCATCTCCAGCGAGGCTTTCGCTGCCGCGATGGCCAACGAAGCCCCTACGCAGTCCTATACAAAAATCTACAGGGCCAACATGGTGGGAGTTTCCGTCGACGCATTCGTCGATGGAGTGCAGCGCCGTTTCCAGCGTGCCACATCCAGTCTTAAGGGAGAACGCGTCGTGGGAGTGGTGGTCGCCTATGGCGGCGAAGTAGCCTGGAGCGATATCTTCGCGTCGGGCGACCTCTTTGACCACTACTGGAATAAACTTCTGCGCAGCTACGCTATCGAAGCTCTCGCTCGGCCCACTTTGCGCGAAACTCCATCTCTCGATGACGCCCGCGAATTTCTGCGGCGCTTGGACGGCCCTGAGCGCCAGGAAAGTGAGCCCGGCGTCTATCGCTGGCGTGAAATCACCGCCGGCCATCTGGCGCAGATCGAGCTGGACGCGCTAAAGCCCAAAACCATCACGCTTCATCGCCTTCTTCTTCACCGCACCAACTGAAGCGGAGTAACCATACTCTACCGTTCATCGCGGCGTTCCTTCCCGGCAATTGTTGGGGCGCGGCGCGCCACAGGTCAACACAATGGCACGCGCTGTCCGGCTGCGGGTTTAATCGGTCTCGCTCCGCCCTCGGCGGTCTCACACCCCCAACTTTCGCACGACGCTCTGATCCGTCGTCGCCGCTAATAGTCCCTGGACGGAATCCGCCCACGACGTATGCCGAAACTCCGGCGCAATTTCCGCCAGCGGCACCAAAACAAACCGTCGCAGGTGCATGCGCGGATGCGGCACCTGCAACTCCGGCGTGTCGATGATATCTTGTCCATACAGCAGAATGTCGACATCGATCAGTCTTGGCCCACGCGGCACTAGTTTCTTGCTCCCCATCCGCGATTCAATCTCCCGCAATGCCTTGATCAGCGACTCTGCTGTCTCTTCTGTTTTCCCTTCCACCACGCAATTCAAGAACCACCGTTGATCCAGAAAATCCACTGGTTCCGTCTCGTACAAAGACGACGATCGCGTAACGCGCACGCCCGCGTCTCCCAAAGCCGCCATCGCCTCCCGCAAATTGGCTTCCCGGTCCCCCACGTTCGACCCCAGCGACAAATAAATCTTCTTCTCACTCATCTCGCACCCACTAAAGTGTCGCGCCCTGTGGCCAATGCGGCGACCTATAAATCCTTGCACGATGTAATGTCGGCTGTGCTTCAGTATCTCAACTTAAATTGCTATCAGCGCTGTGTAATTTAACTATTTCAGCCATCTCGATCGGTTTACAATACATTGGAAGAAACGCTTATCCAGGTGGTCGCTTCGTTCCTGAATTTGACCAATGAGGTTTCGGATTCTATTTCGGGAGCGAACAATACCCGATCCAGCGCGAATACTACAACCGGACTTACTCGTTCGGGTTGCTCTGGACTCCGTCGTTTACAAAGTGATTAGATGCTTGACACAAGCTTAGCGCGCCCAGTGGAGTTGTGAGTTGTCCGTGTTCTCGGCGGAATTCTTGGCGATGTCGGGCAAAGTTCCAGAAAGGACTTGCATGAGGTTGCGTCTACTTGGCGCAGTGCTTCTGTTCGCGATAAGCGTCACTCTGTTTCTGCCCGGCGTCAGCTCGATTGCTGGCACCGGCATCGAGAACCCCACATGCGAACTGATCAGCCCCGGCATTTATCGAATCGATTTCCAAGCCTCTTCTTCCCAGGGACCCGTCCAGGTTTTCACCAGCGCGCGGCCTGATCTGATCGATTCCACCGTACCGCTGCTGACCATTCGGAAGGCACCTGCCGAGGTGAGGGCTCCGCAATCTTCCGGCCGCGTCTACTTCCATTTGAAGCCGGCTACCGGCGTCACGCGCGTCGTTTCCATCCGCAGAGTTCCCTTGGAAGGCGCAAAAAACTTTCGAGACTTGGGAGGCTATCGCACCTCCGATGGCCGCTATGTGCGTTGGGGATTGGTCTACAGATCAGATTATCTGACCAACTTGACGGCCAAAGATTCTGATTATCTGAACAGCTTAGGGATTCGTCTCGTGTGCGATGTCCGTGCAGACGGCGAGCGCGCGCGGTCCCCGGATCATTGGACTGGTAATGCGCCAGAATTCCTTTTTGTTCCGATCGGGCCGAATCGTGACGGAACGCTCACGCCGGACGAGCTGAAACGCAGGGTCACGACGATAAACGCACAGACCAAGGACTCCCTTCGAGGATACGATTACGCGATTAGCGACGCTCAACAGTACGGAAAAATCCTTCGGCGCATCGCCGCGGGAGATCTGCCCACAGTCGAGCATTGTACTTCCGGAAAGGACCGAACCGGAGTTTTCAGCGCGATTCTTCTCACTGCACTGGGGGTTCCTCGCGAAGAGGTGATTCAGGATTACTTGCTCACCAACCGTTACTTGCTCGCTTCGGACAGTATTCAAAGTACAACGGAGAATCTTCAGAAAATTTTCGGTCTTGCCAAACCACCGGATGCCGCCACGGTAAAGACGATTATGAACACAAGGCCCGAGACCCTCGAAGCCACCTTCGCAAACATCGATAAATTCTTTGGTTCCTTTGACAACTATCTACGCGACGGTTTGAAGATTTCGGATTCCGAGCTGACAATGATTCGCCAGCGTCTTCTAGAGCCTTAGCTTCGAAGAGAATTTATGCTGAGGCCGCCGATTTGTCGATTGTCGGCTGAAATGTTGAATGCGCCGGAAAGCGTTTCACCACCTCCGCCAGGAGCGAGCGATCTTCATTACGCATCGACGTGAATTTCACTCCCATTCCGTGCCCAGGCTTCGTATGCCGCACAACAGCGTCGGCGCTGATCGCGCCTTCCTGGACAAGAAAGTCAAGCTTCAGCACCACGTCCACCGCCCGCATCTTGTGGGTCTCGAGAAACAGGCCTCCTGCACTCAAGTCTGCAACTCGTGAAGTATCGTCACGTCCTTTACAACTCCAGTAGACCCATACCCCTTGGGGTGTTTCGACTCGCTGGTGGTGTCTTCTCCCCGGGGAAGATCGTTGCTTCACAATGTAATCAATGGGATGCATAACCCTTCTCCCAAAATTCAGCCCACTCCCCAACGGCGTTGCGCATGCGCAACCGCCTTGGACAGCCTCGACATACAGACCGGAGCCGAGCAGAATAAGCAGAGCAGCGGGGGAGTCCGGGCTTGCAGGACTCCAATACCAGTTGAGCGGAGATGCTGTTCCTTATGGGTTACCGTTGTCAAGCCAAATAATTGCCCTTCGAGAGTATGTCCTCGGCTATACGTACATCTCGATGACACGATTCCTGATGGCAGGAAAACTGCGTTCTACATTCAGTAGACTGAACACTCAAATGAAAGGAAGCTGATTTATGACAGGCAAAATAAAACCGATACCAGAGGGCTATCACACCGTTACGCCGTACTTGATCGTAAACGACGGCGCACGCGCCATACAGTTTTACAAGAAAGCTTTTGGCGCGAAAGAATTGATGCGCATGGCAGCCCCCGATGGCAAGATCGGGCACGCCGAAATCAAGATCGGAGATTCGCCGATCATGCTTGCCGACGAAAACCCGAAGATGGGCGCCCGCAGTCCGCAGTCCTTGGGCGGCTCGCCGGTAAGCATTCTTCTCTACGTCGCGGATGTGGACGCAGTTTTCAATCAGGCTGTCGCTGCCGGCGGGAAAGTGGACAGACCGGTGGCCGACCAGTTTTACGGGGACCGGACTGGCGGACTAACGGACCCCTTCGGCCACGTTTGGTATATCTCAACCCACAAAGAAGACGTGTCGCCCGACGAAATGAAGAAGCGTGCTGCTGCGGCTGGCCGCGGCTGAACATCCCGCTTTCCGGCTCGGGTCAATTCCCGGATGGTTCAGAACGAGCTCGCTGATAGCTCGCGTCTCGCGGCGTATGCAGCGGTTGGCACGTAACAGGTAATTGGTGTGTTATCAGCAAAGCGGCTAAAATTGTGGCAAGGGCGTCGACATTCCTCAGGAAAACCAATTCGGGAGCAGGTAGTCGGGGTGTCGGGGTGTGAACTTTTCATAGGAGCACCGCTCGGGGACCCCTGTTTTTTGTAAGTGCGGAGTGTAAAGGATTTACGTTGGATCGAGTGGGAAGAGTCATTGCGAGAGGTTGCTTGTCGCTGGTAAAAGGCGGCGCATCCTGTAGCCGACGGAATATCTCAGCCCTTTCGCGATTGTCACGCGGTTGCTGCGATGAATGAACGATGGGTGGCCGTTCTAGGATCGCGAGATCAACCCACCGACGCCGTGCAGGAATACTGCGCGAATCTGGGATCCACATTAGAGAGCCAGGGAATAAATTTTGGATTGTTACGCGTGAGATGGCCGGAGGTAGGGTGGTCTGCAGCGTTGCGGGAATTGCGCGAAAAGATCATCGGAGGGCAACAGACGTGGTTTCTTTTGCAGTACACTGCGCTGGCGTGGTCGCGACGCGGAATTTCCCTAAGGGTATTAAAGGTACTGCGCTTATTAAAGAAAAATGGCGCGCGTTGCGCGATAGTGTTCCACGACACGGAAGCCTTCAGCGGCGATCGGATCGCAGATCGTGCGCGGCGCATCATCCAGCTGTACACGATGCGGCAAACGGTGCGAATAGCAGATATGACTGTGCTGACAGTTCCAGCAGAGAAAATTTCCTGGCTTCCGAAGGACGCTAAAAATGTGATGTTCATTCCCGTTGGGGCGAACTTGCCTGCACCGGAAAAAGTATGGTCGTCGCGACGAAATTCGGTGGAGCGGACTCCGACGGTAGCGGTCTTTTCTGTTACCGGAGGCGCGCCTGGGAGGGAAGAAATCAAATTGATTGTAGCGGCGGTACGCTATGCGGCGGAACGCATAGGAAAATTGCGGCTATCTGTTTTGGGGCGGAACTCGGAAACTGCCGGGAAAACTCTCCAAGCACAACTCGTGGGCGTGCCAGCGGAAGTTACGATACATGGATTGCTTGCGTCAGAAGACGTGGTGCGGGTGCTCGGTGATTCTGACGTACTGCTTTTTACCCGGGGGCCATTATCTACGCGGAGAGGGAGCGCCATCGCGGGCATCGCGTGCGGATTGCCGGTGGTAGCGGCCGAAGGCTTGGAGACAACTGCACCAATTACGGAAGCTGGCGTAGCCTTTGTGCCTCCCGGCTCGACAGGAGAGTGGGGAGCAACACTACTCCGAGTGTTAAGCGACAACGCGTATCGCGCATCCCTTTCTGAAAGAAGCCGTGCGGCCCAGGAGCGGTATTTTTCCTGGGGCGCAATTGCCAAGCAGTATTTACAGGCTCTAGGGAAAATGTGAGAGCAACATTGTGCGTCAGGGAGAGGAATTGTAGTTGTTTGTGGGCGGCGATCCGGTGATTTCGCCGCGTTGGCGGCTGTGCTAAACTGGGCGGGTTCCGCAGGGTACGCGTACCACTGTAAGTCCCCGTAACGAGTGGTTGCGGCTGTTAAGGTCGGTTTTCTGCGACCGCAAAGCGGCACGCTGCCGAGCGAATTTCACCTAAATGATGACCGCGCGCCGGTTGCGCACTAGAAAAAAGAGGATGTGTTATGTCCGGACATTCAAAATGGGCCACTATTAAACATAAAAAGGCGGCCACCGATGCTAAGCGCGGCCGCGTATTCACCCGTGTAATCCGCGAAATTACGATTGCAGCGCGTATTGGCGGGGGCGATCCAAACTCCAATCCTCGACTTCGAACGGCGATTCTGGCTGGCAAGAATGAGAATATGCCGAACGAAAACATCGAGCGGGCCATCCTGCGAGGCACTGGTCAGCTAGAAGGCGAGCAGTACGAAGAAGCGATGTTTGAAGGATACGGTCCGGGCGGCGTGGGAATGTTGATCCAGGTAGTGACGACGAACCGTAACCGCGTAGTTGGCGAATTCAGGCATCTGATGAGCAGAAATGGCGGCAACATGGCGGAGGCCGGTGCGGTTGGATGGATGTTCCACCGCAAAGGCGAGATCACGGTTCCCAAAGAAGCGGCCAGCGAGGACAAGATGCTGGATCTAGTGCTGGAAGCGGGGGCCGAAGATATGAAAGATGATGGATCAAGTTGGTACATCGTGACGCCGCCGGAGACACTGGATAAAGTGAGAGACGCACTAACGAAGGCGGGTATTACTCCAACGTCGGCGGAGATAGCCATGGTGCCGCAGAACTACATCAAGCTTACAGGCGCGCAGGCGACGCAAATGGTGCGACTGGTTGAGGCTTTGGAAGAGCACGACGACGTCCAGCATGTGTACGCCAACTTTGATATCGATGAATCGGAGATTCAGGCGGCAGTGGGTGCAAATTAACAAACTCCTCGCAGTGTTCGATTTCGAACCGCCCAGATTACGTTCATTTCCGTCACATGTTTCAGGCACATGTTTCGGGTTTTTGTTTTGCGCATCGCAAACACAAAGCTGTGGCAGCTAACACGGGAACCCCGTAGACTTGTGGCCGTGAGCAACCCGCCCACATTACCTGAACGAAACCGATGCATTCGCGTACTTGGCATCGATGCAGCGGCCGCTGGGCCCACTGGATACGGCATCGTTGAGAGCAACGGCCGAGAATGCCGGACATTGCATTATGGCGCGATTCGCGTGAGCACCAGCCGGCACAAAGAGTCGGCAGGTGCAGGGTTGCAAGAGGTTCACGCACTACTTTGCCGGCTGATTGAAGAGTTTTCGCCTGATGCGCTCGCAGTTGAAGGTATTTTTAGCGCCCTCAATGTGCGGACGGCGCTTCGCCTGGCGGAAGTCCGAGGTGTGGTGCTTCTTGCAGCGGCGCAACATAATATCGTGGTGCACAGCTATTCGCCTCGGGAAGTGAAAGCTTCGGTGGCAGGCTACGGGCACGCGGATAAGAGACAAATGCAAGTAATGGTGCGAGCACTCTTGACGATGGCCGAAACGCCGGAGCCTGCAGATGCCGCGGACGCGTTGGCGGTGGCGTTATGTCACCTGCATACGGAACAGGCGCGCAGAAAATTTGGAGTGCCGGATGTCACGATGCGGCCGAAGGCCCGAACTGCCAAGGCGTCTCGCATCCAACCGCGGGGTGTTTCGTCCGAGACAATAACGGATGTACCGAGCATTCCTTCGAGCAGGCCAACCGCTCACGCAACGCGTGCCGCAGCGCCGCGCATCGTATCGACGCGATGACAAATTCCTTTTCGCGGCTCACTTTACTAGTCTTCACCGTGTGCTTGCCATTAGTTTCATCGCTGGGGGTGGTCCAGTCCTCGGATAAAGCTATAGCGGCCAGCACGCCTTCGAGAACCCTTTCTGCCTTCCCTAAATCCGCAAGACTCACATTTCGCCGGATATTCAAATCGAGCACGCCGGAGTTCATCGAAGTGGTCGTGCATGAGGACTCCGATGCAGCGACGTACGAGATTCGGCAGCTTGAAGAGGAGGCCAGCGCTCAACCATTCGATGTGAGCGCCGCGCTTCGCGCGAGGATGTTTGCGTTAGCCACCCAACTGAACCACTTTAAAGACCAGGACCTGGACGTCCACCGAAAGATCGCCAACCTCGGCGAGAAGACCTTCCGTTGGGAAAAAGGTACAGAAGCTCATGAAGTGAAATTCAATTACACCTTGAATTCAGCAGCGACTCAATTGCTGCAAGTGTTTGAAGGCCTGGCACGCCAGCAGGAACACGTAATGCTGATCAGCAGGCGCATGAGATATGACCGTTTGGGGATCAACGATGCACTGCTGCAATTCGAGATCGACCTGAACCGCAAGTTACTTCCCGAGCCGCAGCGCGCACTTCCAATACTGGACCAGATTGGGAGCGATTCGCGATTTGTGGATATCGCGCGACAGCGTGCGCGCAACCTCGCAGAACGCATCCGCCACCAGAGCTAGCTCACAACGTAGCAGCGGTTTGTGTAGGAGCCACGAGCAAGCGAAGGGATTCGGTATACGGGAAAGACGCGACACCGCGCTCCGTGAAAATCGCGGCAATAAAGCGCGCCGGAGTCACATCGAATGCCGGATGGGCCGCGTGAACATCAGGCGAGATGCGGATACCTTGCAAGTGCGTGACCTCGGCGGCCGGCCGCTCCTCAATGGGGATGTGGTCGCCATCAGGAATGGAAAGATCGAACGTGGAGATTGGCGCGGCGATGTAAAAGGGAACATTGTGCTCTTTCGCAAGCACCGCGATTTGATACGTGCCAATTTTATTGGCGGTATCGCCGTTGGCAGCAATGCGGTCGGCGCCGGTGACGACAGCGCCCACCTTACCGGTCTTCAAAAAATGGCCGACCATGTTGTCGGTGATTAAGGTAAGCGGGATGCCGCCCTTGTGCAATTCCCAAGCAGTTAAACGAGCACCCTGCAAATAAGGACGAGTTTCCGGAACCAACACGTGCAGCTTTCTTCCTTGTTCGAAGGCGGTGCGAATCACGCCCAAAGCTGTGCCGATGCCTCCGGTGGCAAGGGCGCCCGCATTGCATTGGGTCATTACCTGACCTTCGCGCGGCATGAATTCCGCGCCAAAACGGCCGATGGCTTCGTCGATGGCTCTTTTTTCAAGATGGACCTGTCGGGCTTCAGTGACCATACCGGCCTTAATTTTCGCAAGATCTGACGTCTGCGCGGTCAATTCCGAAAAACGGTGCTGCATACGTTGGATCGCCCAGAAAAGATCGACGGCGGTTGGGCGGGTTTTCGCCAAGGTGTCGCAAATGTCCGTGAATTGCGCGCGCAAAGCATCGACAGATTTTGCTGGCGCATGCAGCACGCCGAGCGCGGCGCCCATCGCGGCAGCAACACCGATGGCTGGCGCTCCCCGGATAACCATGTCGCGGATGGCTTTGGCAACTTCGCGGTAGTCGGTGTACGTATAACTAATTTCTTCGGTGGGAAGCCGACGCTGATCGAGCATGATCACGCCGCTTTCGGTCCATTCGATAGGCTGGGCTACATACATGCGGTTCGTATCCTCTAATTGGTATAGATCCAGCGATTCCGGGTTCATGTCGGCCCGGCGAGCCAAATGTCTTTCCGTCTTGCGCCGAGCTAAAGCGAAGCCATCAAGTCTAACCACTAATCTACGCTTATTCTTCAGCGGTGATCCCGCTGAAAATAATTCGCCAATCTAAGTCGCTGGCCTATGCACTAGCCTAATTCACTGACTGGGAGGCATATGCTGAAATCCCCGGGTGGCAATGATGGAGGTCAGAGCAATCATTGAGTTGTAACCCAGATGGAGCAAGAAACTGGCGACCACAGTGCCGGTCCAGGCGCGTGCAACCGTGAAGATCACGCCGACAAATATAAGGAGTGTGACGAGACCCCATGTCCAGCCAAGCTGCGCGCCGTGCATCAGGCCAAAAAGCACGCCAGTGATCAGAATGCCGGGAAACACACCTAGAGATTTGGCAAACAGCGGATAGAGGTAGCCACGGAAAACGGTCTCCTCGACCAGCGGCGCCACGAATATGGCCATGGCCATGAGGAGCAGCGCGCCGCTGCGGTTCTTGAACAACTCCTCGATGGGGACATGCTCGGTCTTAATGTGTGAGCTGGCCAGTGCCACAAAAATAGCCAAGCCGCAGCCAGACAAAAAATACATCCACGGACCACCCTTGCCGGAAGTGAGAGTCGTGTCCAGTCTTTGCCAGCCAAGAGAGCTCCAGAAAGGTGAGCCACGCAAGACGGCCAGCGTAACGTAAAGAAACAAGAAGAGTAGCGCGTACCACAGGAGGTTGGTGCCGACCAGGAATTGTGGTTTGGCTCGAAACAGCAGCTCTACCTGCTGGGCGGAAATATGATTATGAGCAGACACATAGAAAACAAAACCGAGCTGTACAACCAGGAGGCTGGCAAAACTAAAGAACAGAAAAACAATGAGGTGCGGCCAGGACCAGGAGACACGCAGGTCGGTTGGCAGAAAGTGTTTCGGGCGGACGGTGGTAACAGCCGCAGAGGCAATGGGATCTCCGGCCAGCACGGAAGGAAGCGACGGCACGCCCGAACAATCGGGCTGTCGGCCCGCGGCTGGAGACGGCTCGCCTGGGGACTCCAATTCGTGGGAGGGCGTCTTAAGCGTATCGTCGTCGAAGAGAGTCATTATTTTCTCGTTCTGGTGGTCGAGTTTCGGGGCCAACCTGTGGCCAGCGCCGTGGCGATCAAGGGCATCAACAATTCGTGATGGCCGGTGATGGCATAACCCTGCGATTTCGGCCCACGATTGCTGTTTCCGGAGGCCGTCGGACGCTTCACTACATTTTGCAGGGGGCGGTAATGCTGGATAAAGTCCAAGTTGGCGGTGGTGATGGGCCGCAGATTTACGCCGAGATTACGAGTAACAGACACCGCCTTCAAGAAAATTTCCGGCAGCAGAACGGCGGAGCCCCAGTTCAGATATACGCCCCCGGGATGCATGCGCTTAACTAACGCGCAAAAAAGGCGGAAATCGTGATGCGTAGCCGCTCCCAGCGCAGCGCCATCGGCCGCAGGGTGCATGTGTGGAATGTCCGTACCGATAGCGAGATGAATGGTGACGGGTATACCGTGTTTAAAGGCGGCAACGAGAACGCTGAACGATCCGAATGTTGGTTTTAGGCGGCCGCTGGATAAAAATTTACCGGTAGATTCACCGTAACCTATACCGTTGTGCGCGGCGTAGACTGCTATTTCATTGATGTAACGGCCAGTTTCGCTGGCCATGCCGAATTGCCCTGCGCCAATACCGGCGTCAACGTCTTCGGAAGTGTTTCCCGCTAACGCGATTTCGAAATCGTGGATGAGCGCCGCACCGTTCATGGCGATGCCGGAGACAAAGCCGCGACGAATCAAATCGATGAGAACAGGGCCGAGTCCGACCTTGATGACGTGGCCGCCGATGCCCCATAAAATCGCTTTTTTCTGCTTGCGCGCACTGTGAATCGCAAGCAAGAGCTGACGAAGATCTTCGCCGGCAAGAATGTTGGGGAGAGAGTCGAGGAATTTTGTGAATGACGCGTTGCTCGCGGGAGCTTTGGCGAAGTCTTTTATGTTGACCTTGCTCTTGCGGGAAAATAGCGGGTAGGTACGAACCGCGCCGAGGCCCAGGGGTTGGATGTCGTAAATACTCATTGTCAGAGCTCAACTTTATGGAGAAGCAAACCACGGCGCAAGAAGAAGATGCCTAAAGGAAGCCCAAGCCTGGGTCGTAGTTCGCAAAATGATAATGGCGTGAAGACCGGCGTGGTGAAGCGGCGTTCGAATGCGTTCACTTGCTGGAACCGTTTTGGCTGTTGACGCTCGGGTGGGCAAAACCGTTCAAGCCCAAAACTCGGGCTAGGGCTTGGCCGGTGTAGGACTTCTTTGTGCGCGCGACCAACTCGGGCGGCCCTTGTGCCACGATGCGACCACCTCCTTCGCCACCTTCGGGGCCCAGGTCGATAACCCAGTCGGCCTGTTTGATGACGTCGAGATGGTGTTCAATAATGAGCACCGTGTTTCCGAGCCCGACGAGGCGCTGCAGCACATCGAGGAGTTTTCGAACGTCATCAAAATGCAGCCCGGTGGTGGGCTCGTCAAGAATGTAGAGAGTGCGTCCGGTCTGGCGCTTTGAAAGTTCTCGGGCCAGCTTGATGCGTTGGGCTTCGCCGCCGGAGAGCGTGGTGGCGGACTGGCCAAGGGTGACGTAGCCGAGGCCGACTTCCGCGAGGGTCGAGAGCTTCTGTTGAATTTGTGGGATGTTTTCAAGGAGCTTGAGCGCGTCGGAGGCCGGAAGGTTTAGAACATCGCTGATCGAGTGCCCTTTGTAACGTACGGCAAGTGTTTCCGAATTATAGCGGCGGCCGCGACACACCTCGCACGTTACGTAAACGTTGGGAAGGAAATTCATTTCGATGCAGCGAAGGCCATCGCCCTGGCAGGCTTCGCAACGCCCGCCCTTAACATTGAAGCTGAAGCGACCAGGACGATAACCGCGTTCGCGGGATTCCGGCAGCATGGAAAAAAGATCGCGGATGGGGGCAAAGACGCCGGTGTAGGTCGCCGGGTTCGAACGCGGAGTGCGGCCGATGGGAGCCTGATCAATCTCGATGACTTTATCGATTTGTTCGGCGCCCAGGAGCTCGCGATACGCGGCGGGCGGTTCCTTGGAGCGATACAGTTTTTGCGCGAGAGCGCGATAGAGAATGTCGTTGACCAAAGTGGATTTGCCGGAGCCGGAGACGCCGGTCACTACCGTAAGCAGGCCCAGGGGAAGCGTAACGTCGACATCTTTCAGATTATTGGCGGAGGCTCCAAGAATCTGAATAGCTTTACCATTTGGACTGCGGCGTTTCTCGGGTACGGCGATGCGGGCCGCGCCGCTTAGATACTGGCCTGTAAGTGATTCCGGCGTAGCGATGATGTGAGCGGGTCTGCCTTGGGCGACGAGATAGCCGCCGGCGTCGCCTGCACCGGGCCCGAGATCGACGACAAAATCGGCGCGGCGGATTGTGTCTTCGTCGTGCTCGACGACTAGAACGGTGTTGCCGAGATTGCGCAGTTGCTCCAGAGAGCCGAGCAAGCGGTCGTTATCTCGGGCATGCAAGCCGATGCTCGGTTCGTCGAGCACGTAGAGTACCCCGCGCAGCCGCGAGCCGATCTGGGTAGCCAGCCGAATGCGCTGGGCTTCGCCGCCTGATAGCGTGGCCGCTGAGCGATCCAGGCTGAGATAGCCGAGACCTACGGCCAGCAGAAAATCGATCCGTTCGGAGACTTCCTCTAGTGGGCGTCCGGCGACTTCTCTTTGTCGCGGCGTAAGCTGGGCCAGGATTTTATCGACAGCCGGACGCGCTGCGCTGAGCGACAGCGCAGTGAAATCGGCGATGGACCATCCGCCGAGCTTGACAGCCAGCGATTCAGGCCGCAGGCGTTTGCCGTGGCAAATACTGCAGAGCGTCGCGGACATGTACTGCGTCATCCACTCGCGGTAAGAATCGGAACTGGACTCCTCAAAATTGCTCTGCAGAAATTTGAGGATGCCTTGGAAGTGGAAGCCTTTCTCCCTGCGCGATTTTTTCTTTGGGGATTCATCTTGCTGTTTGGCGGGGCCGGCATTTGAAGGAGGATAGCCGCATAACAACATATCCTGGATGCGGGAGGAAAACATTTCGAACGGCGTGTCCAGATTAAAGCCATGCGCATATGCGGCCAGCTGGAGTGTGCGTCGCAGAATCGTCGAGCCAGATCCCGGGCCGAGCCCACCATCAAAAAGCGGGCGCGTCCAATCGACTATCACCCGCGCAGGATCAAAATCGTATCTCGAACCCAGACCGTTGCACGCCGGACACGCGCCATAAGGTGAATTAAAACTGAAGGAGCGTGGCTCGAGTTGCGGCACGGAAATGCCGCAATCAGGGCAGGCAAGTTTCTCAGAAAAAACATGCTCTTTGCCGCCCACAATGGCCACTGTCACCAGGCCACCGGCGAGTTTGAGTGCCGTTGCGATGGACTGTTCGAGCCGCGCAGCAATCCCCTGTTTCACCAGTAGGCGGTCGATGACAATTTCGATGGTGTGATTCTTGCGCTTGTCAATGACCGGAAGATCGTCCAAAGGGAAGAGTTCCCCGTTGATGCGTACACGTACGTAGCCATCGTGAGCGAATTTTTCAAGCTCCTTGCGGTATGCTCCTTTTCGCCCCCGAACAATTGGCGCAAGGATCATGATACGGTCCTCGGGCTTGCAAAGCTCACCGTGCAAGATGCTCTGAACGATTTGTTCGCTCGATTGGCGGGTGATGGGCTTGCCGCAGTTGGGACAATGCGGTGTCCCAACCGAAGCGTAAATTACGCGAAGGTAATCGTAAATTTCGGTGACAGTGCCGACGGTAGAGCGGGGCGAGCGCGTTGTGGTTTTCTGCTCGATGGCGATGGAAGGGGACAACCCTTCGATCACATCGACTTCTGGGCGCTCCATCTGATCGAGAAACTGGCGTGCGTAAGCGGAAAGCGACTCTACATAGCGCCGCTGGCCCTCGGCATAAATGGTATCGAAGGCGAGCGAAGATTTGCCCGAACCGGAAAGCCCGGTGATGACGGTCAGAGAGTTTCGGGGGATTTCGACATCAATGTTTTTCAGATTGTGTTGCCGAGCGCCCCGGACAACCAGTTTGGTCAGACCCATGATACGAAAGCGCTCCCTCCACAGGAGCTTGGCCACAGTGGCTCCCAGCGAGGCCAGAGTAACTCTTCACAATAACAGGGGTGATTCGGGACGGTCAAGAAAGAGCGAGCAAATGAATCACAGGATGGTCAAAGCCATCGATTCCTTCCGCAAGGTGGTACCTGCAGGGTTCGCTGTAGAAGCTATTTCATGCTGGTAATTTTTAGGTCACGTGGAACGTTTTTACGTAGGGTGGCCCAGCAGGACATTGCAAATAAACGATTTAGTGCTGGCGTACGACTTGCATTCACCAGGTCAGTGGGGGAGGCGAGCCGAGGATCCCTTTAGGGGATTGAGGGCTGGGCCGGTTCGCGACTCCCCCCTTCTTCCTTTTGGCTGCTCCAGCCGGAATCTCCATCCAACTTAAAACACACGGGTTGCGACTCTGTATGCGCGCGAAGCTCCGCGCCAGGCCCAATATCAGGAGTTCGGCGCGGGGACCGATTGTGCTTAGGAGCGGAAGGTTGTCGAGGCAGCAGACAGGGAATTAACTACGTGTTGGCGCGTGCTGTAGTCACTAAGAGTGAGGAAAAGCAAAATGGCCAGCCAGAAGACAGCGCTGATTATAACCAGGTGGGTACGCTTGGGACTGTAACGGGCGTGCATGAAATAAAGCACCACCAGAGTAGCTTTCAAGGAAGCAATGGCGAGCGCGATGACGATATTGAATGGGCCGAGGTTAACGTAAGCCGCGCCCACCGTTGCTGCGGTGAGAATCATCAATGTAGCGAAGATAGCGACATAAATCTTCGGTGAAACAATGTGCTCAGACACGCAACCTTCTCCCGTCTTATAGCAGCGTGGTGCTATCTATGCCGGTCGATCAGATACAACAATGGAAATAGATAAATCCAGACAATATCGACGAAATGCCAGTACAGACCTACAATCTCTACCGGTGTATTGTACTCGGGCGTAAACCGGCCACGCACGGATTCCCAAATCAACCATACGAGCAATCCTGCACCCACGATCATGTGCAAGGCGTGCAGCCCGGTCATACCAAAGTACAGCGACATATAAAGCTGGGCGTGCGCATTTAGCTCCGGATCCCGGGCGAAAGCTTTCTCCAATTCTTCTTTCTCGATGGTAATTTGTTCCGGTGAATCGGTGGGCGCGGGATGTTGAACACGGTAGTCGATTTGAAAGTTGTGTCCAGGAACCAGGTGGTGATCAAATTTCTGCTTGTATTCGATTACCTTGATACCCAGGAAGGCGCTGCCCAGAGCGAGCGTGGCGACCAGGAATCTGATTAACTGTTTTCTTTTCCCGACGTGTGAGGCCCACACGGACATAGCCATGGTCAAACTGCTCAGGATCAGAATCACTGTATTGATACCACCAAGTTTAAGGTCCAAGGTATTGCTAGCCACACCAAACGCGACGCTGTATGCGTGACGGTTGATGGTGTACGTCATGAAGAGGCCGCCGAAGAACAAGACTTCGGTGACCAGGAACACCCACATGCCCAGAGCAGCAGAGTCTTTCTGCTGTTCCAGGGTTTGAAACTGTCCGTACAGTTCTCCGCTGCGATGCACGCGGTGCTCCTCTTCTAAATCAATTCATGGCGCGATACGAGCCGCCAAGCGTTTTGGTTAAATCCCGTCGCGACAACCCAGAAAACTAATCGTCCCCATGTGCTGGCGCAACCGGCGACACACCTGCGACCAGGCCGAGATCGGGACGATTCTCATAGTCGTACGGTTCCCAAGTGACTTCGGGCGTAACATGGAAGTTCTCCGTCGGCGGCGGCGAATCCGTCTTCCATTCCAAACCCGTGGCAGGCCATGGGTTTGGTCCGGCGACCCGACCGTACTTAATGGACCACAAGAGGTAAATCATCGGAAGCAGGTAGCCGACCGCAAGAATCGAAGCGCCCGCAGTGGACATTACGTTGAGCACCTGGTATTCCGGCGGATAGGAGTGGTACCGACGCGGCATCCCCAGATAGCCGAGAATGAATTGCGGGAAAAAGGTTAAATTGAATCCAAAAAATAAAACGACAGCCGCGATGCGCGCCAGAAATTCCGGGTAAAGTTTCCCGGTAATCTTTGGCCACCAGAAGTGCAGACCTCCCACGTAACCCATCACCGCTCCGCCAACCATGATGTAGTGAAAGTGGGCGATGACGAAGTAGGTGTCGTGGATGTGAATATCCAGGCCCAGGCACGCGAGGAAGAGCCCCGTAAGTCCACCGACAAGAAACAAACCAATGAAGCCCAAGGCATACAGCATAGGCGTGTCGTAGGAAATCGAACCTTTGTAAAGAGTTGACGTCCAGTTAAAGACTTTTACAGCGGATGGAATCGCGACTAAATAGCTGAGCAGCGAGAAGGCCAGCGCTGCATACACGGACTCGCCGGTCAGAAACATGTGATGTGCCCACACAAAGAAGCCGATCACCGCGATGGCGATACTCGAACCAGCGATGAAGGAATAACCAAAAATTGGTTTCCGGGCGAAGGTTGGAATAATTTCGCTGATAACTCCCATCGCCGGGAGAATCATGATGTAAACGGCAGGGTGCGAATAGAACCAGAAAAGGTGCTGGAACAAAATAGGATCGCCACCCAGGTTCGGATTGAAAAATCCGAGGTGGAACATGCGCTCAAGCCCTACAAGCAATAGCGTGATGGCAATCACCGGAGTGCCCAGAATGAAGATAATGCTGGTGGCGTAGTGGGCCCAGATGAAGAGCGGTAAGCGGAACCACGTCATCCCAGGAGCGCGCATGGTATGCACGGTGACAACGAAATTCAGGCCTGTAAGGATTGACGAAAATCCATTGATGAAGATCCCAAGCACCGCCGGCGTGACGGCGGAGTTCGAGTAAATGCTGCTAAGGGGTGTGTAAAAGGTCCAACCGGTATCTAGCCCTCCGATGAAAAAAGAATAGAGAAGGAAGCAGCCGCCAATGATGTAAAGGTACCAGCTCAGCAAGTTGAGCTTTGGGAAGGCCAGGTCCTTGGCACCGATCATCATAGGTACCAGGAAATTTCCGAGCACCGCAGGGATCGACGGTATCAGGAAAAAGAAAACCATCGCCACGCCGTGCATAGTGAAGAGCCTGTTGTACATTTCCGGAGATACCAGAAAACCCGAGGGGCTTAGCAGATGGATGCGGATCATCGTAGCGAAAATTCCGCCTACCGCGAAAAAGAAAGTGACGGAAAGAAGATATAGCAGCGCGATGCGTTTGTGATCGGTAGTAAGCAGCCAGGAACGGATGCTATGACTCGAATTTAAATAATGTTGCCGGGGCATGGTGTGCGCCGGAGCTGTAATGGACGTACTCATGACTTATTTCTTCCCCGGGGCGGGCGCCACTGCGGAGGCGGTTCGCGCCCCCGGTTGCGCTTGCAGAGACTTAACGTAGGCGATAAGAGCCACGAGCTCTTCTTCGGTCAGCTGTCCCTGGTAGGTCGGCATCAAGGGCTGATATCCGGCCACAATCTTTGCATTGGGCTGCAGGATTGACTCGCGGATGTAACTGTCGTCCGCCTTGACGGTAGAGCCGTCGGCCAAGCGGACTGTAGAGCCATACAAACCGTTTAGCGACGGGCCCTGGCCTTTACCGTCGCTTTGGTGGCAGGTATTGCACGCTTTCTCAGCAAAAAGTTTTTCACCAACGCCGAGGGGATTTACATTCATGCCCGACGAATTCGAGAGCCATGCAGCGTAGTCTGCGGGCTCCATGACGGTTACCCAGCCGCCCATGACCGCGTGGTTGGTGCCGCAATACTGCTGGCAGAAGAAATGATAGCGCCCGGGCTTCGTGGGCCGAAACCACATTGTGTTGTAATAACCCGGCACCACGTCCATCTTTACGCGGAAGGCGGGAATCGAGAAGTCGTGGATAACGTCCTCGCTGGCCAGGATGAGCTTGACGTCGCGGCCGACAGGTACATGCAGTTCATTAATTTCTTTCAAGCCAGTGGGTTGTTGGAGCTTCCACATCCACTGTTTGCCTACAACGTAAATGTCCAGCGTGTCCGTTGGGGTGTGCCGATATTCCACATAAACCACGGCACCCCATGCAAACATGGTCAAAGCCAAGATTAAGGGAATGACCACCCACGCCGCTTCCAAACGCATGTCACCGTGAATTGCAGTGCCGACCTCGCTGGGTTGCCGGCGGCGAAACTTGAAAAAGAAAATGATAACCGCCGCGGTAATAGCCACCGCAAAGAAAAGGCAGATCGCAGTGATAAAGAGGGCCAGCGAGTCTACGCTAGTCGCGAAATTGGATGCTTGCTCCGGCAACAATGGCAATTGCGACTGCACGCTTAGTGTGCTCCTTCAAATTTGTTACGCGCCAAAGCAGTATCGCGGCGCCGGAAGATCAAAATTCCTGCCACCATGGACAGCACGGTTAAAATTCCCGCGAGCCGGATGATCTTAAGAATCGACGCGCTGTAAGTGGCAGCTGTGGGATCGTATTTAAAGCAGAACAGCAACACGTGATCGATGGGTGTTCCAATCTTTCCTGCGGAAGCATCGACAAGACCCAGACGAATGTCCCGGCCAGGATATTCCACCCCGTAAAAATAGCGTGAAATGCGGCCATCCGGCGTAAGAAGAAGGATTCCGCTGGCGTGTGCAAAAAGATTTGTCTTGGCGTCAAAGGAGAAACGAAAATTGGCCGCCGTGGTGGCTGCTTCGATAGACTCTTGCGACCCAGTAAGGAAATGCCATCCCGATGCAGTTTCCGGACGGCCAAAATGAGAGAGAGCTGACTGCTTTTTCTGGGCTGCCATAACCGGCGTCTCGCGTGAATCGAAACTGACGAACACTACTTCATAATCGTGACCCGGATTGAAGGAAAGCATGCGCAACGCGCCGACCACGCCTTGTTCCACTTGATTGCACAGCATCGGGCAGCCGTAATAAACAAACGCCAGGAGGACAGGTTTATGGCCCAGATATTCGCCCAGGTGGACGTTCTTGCCTTCCTCGTCGCGGAAAGAAAGATCCAGAGGAATTTGTGCGTTGAGCTGCGGCTCGAAGCCAACATTCCGCAAGGGAAGCGGCATGGCTGAGGAGGATTGGCCCACGTTGTTCGGTACGGCTGGGCCGTATGCGGAACATGCTGTGAGCAATAACACGGCGATTCCGGCGAGGATTCTAAGTCTGTTCATGGATTTACTTCTTCTTGGCCGCGGGCGGCGCGGAAACCGCGGGCATGCCTTTCTCCGCGATGATCTTCATGGCTTCTTTCACGGGAATTTGGGCGATACCGGCACTCTGGTCAACCCAACCAAATCTTTCGTTGGCCTCGCTGTCTTCGCGAATTTTGTTGCGCAAATCGGTTTGCGGATCGGCTTCGTGGCCGGGCACTCCCTGGAGGCGAGGTTCGGGCAGCGTAGTGTTGAAGCTCGAACCCAAGGCCTGGCGGGAAGGAGGACCAGGTGTGTCCCATTGCGCAACTAAATGCGTGGTGAAGCGAAGAACATAAATAGAAATTATAAACGACGCCAAGACGGACACCGCCAACGCAAAGAGATACCAGTAAATAGTGCGCACGGAGACGTCGCGTGGCTCATAGGCCACGTCCGCATGACGTGGCGGCTGTCCAGCTCTCTCACCCGTGTGGTGAAACTCAGTGCTCAAGGGGCGCGATGGCCTCCGCAAGTTTAGGTTCTCCAAGGGGAAGCAGCGGGAGCTTCTTCAGATTAAAGGCAAAGTATCCCAACCACAATCCCACCAAAGCAACGGGCACGACGATATCCAGCCAGCTCGGAAGAGCACGAGCCGTGAACTCCGGCCTAGTCATCCAGAAAAGGTCCACCAGGCGCATAAACATCAGCCAGATGGCAATCCTTGGAAGCACCCTCGGATTGCGCTTCAAATCTCGCGATAGCAACAGAAAGAACGGAACAAAAAAATGGAAGACTAAAACGATGACAGCTACAACACCCCACTGTCCGTATAGGCGCGAGCGATAGAAGGTGATTTCTTCCGGCTGATTGCCTGACCAAATGATCAGCAACTGAGAAAAATTGAAGTAAGCCCAGAGCATTACAAATGCCAGCAAAAACTTGCCGAGGTCATGAATGTGACGCTTTTGAATCAGTCCAGCCATGGGTGCGGTTTGTGACAACAAGACAGTCACCGCGATCATGAAGGACATGGATGAAATGAGCTGGCCGGCCACGAACAGGAAGCCGTAAATGGTGGATGCCCAGTGCGGAGAGAGAGACATCACCCAATCAAACGCCGCGAAAGACATCGCAAAAACGTAAAGAATGATGCCTGGGCCAGCCAGCATTTTGAAACGCCGACGCAAGGAGCGATCGCTGCGGTTGATGTCCTGCTGCTTCGACCAGCGATTAAACAGCAACATCAATACTAGCCAGATTACAAAGTAAATGACGGCACGCGCGAGAAAACCATGCGCTGTCAGATAGCTTTGCTGCAGAGTAGATAAGGGTTCTTCCTTAACTCTTTCAGGATCCAGCCAGGCCGCGTACAGATATTTCATGCCGAAAATAATCGGCAAAAAGAGAATGGCAAGAAGGGGAAGCGTACGCGTAGCCGATTCCAGTGGGCGGCGAATGATGATGCCCCAGTGGCCGCCGGTTAAATGTTGCAACATGACGAGACCGAGCGAGCCCAGCGTTATGCCCAGAACAAGCATATAGCCCATCAAATAGGAGTGGAAAAATTGCTCAGGCGAACGCAACCATCCAACGATGGCTAGCAGCAAGGCTATCCCACCCACCAGCAACGCACGTTGCTGCAGGCGCGAAGTGCTCTCTGGCGCCGGATATTTCTTCACATCCATTAGCGGCCGCTCCCTGTGGAATTCTTCGTGTTGCCCATGTCTTCCTTGGGATCGGCTCCCGGAGTGGGTTTCGGCGCTCTACCCTGGTTCAGTTTTTCACGTAGCTCCGCCGGCAGATCGCCGACTTTCACGTTGCGGCTAAGTTGCAGCGCGCGAATGTACGCGATGATCGCCCAGCGGTCGCGCGGCGGAACCTGCGCCGCATAGCTATACATTTGGCCGAACCCGTTGGTGACTACATCGTAGAAATGGCCATTCGTCGCCTGACGTAGGCGCTCCTGGTGGTAGGTGGGCGGGCGTCGCATACCGCGCATCGCAATCATGCCATTGCCATCACCCTGCAACCCGTGGCACGGCGAGCAGAAGATTTTATAGCGCTCCTCACCATGCTCCAGCAGTTCCTGATTGACAGGTACCGGAATATTATCGGAATCCGCGCTCAAGAAGAACGCATCGTTGGCCAGGGAACCGCGCGCAACCGTATTCTCGACAAGCGGGCGTTCCGAACGGCCATCAGCGAAAAAATCTGAAGGAGAGAGCGGGTTGGCCTTTGGTTGGTTGCCCATGTCTTGATGAAGATGGTCGCAGCCTCCGATGACTAAGAGACAAAATGCAGCGCATGCACTCACCAGCATCCGCGTCATCAACCGTACTATGAGCGAGCTGCTAATCATGAGCCTGCACCCACACATCATCCTTGGTTTCATCCCGTACTTCGGTGACATGCTGCGCGCCAAGACTTTGAAGAAGGCGTGCGCCTTCAGCAAGATTGAATTTTGGGTCCCCCGCTTCAATGCAAAGAAAGAAACGATCGTTTGAAGCCCGCGAAAAGCGCTCGACGTTGAAAACCGGATGGTAAGGCTGAGGGAGTTTGTTGAGCGCCAGCATGCCGATGACCGCAAATGTCGAAGCGCCGAGAATGGTCAATTCGAAAGTGACTGGAATGAATGCCGGCCAACTATTGAGCGGCCGTCCGCCAATATTCATGGGGTAAGCGAAGACGTTGACCCAATACTGAAAACCAAACCCGGTGAGACCCCCCATCAGCCCGCCGATCAGGGTAATTAACGGCACTAAGGATCCTCGTAGCCCCAAGGCTTCGGAAAGCCCTTCTACCGGGAAAGGCGCGTAGGCGTCGATTTGGCGATAACCCGCGAGGCGAGTTTTCTCGGCAGCATGAAGCAACTGTTCAGGCGTCTCGAACTCACCCACCACGCCGTAAATGTGCGAGCGTCCGTCGTTCATTTATGTTTCTCGAAGCTATGCACCAATTCGCGCATTTCCGCGATGGAAATGGCAGGCAGAACGCGCACGAATAAGTAAATCAAGGTAGTGAACAGGCCAATCGTGCCCGTTAAAGTGGCCCAATCCCACACCGTTGGCGAGTAGCGGCCCCACGCGGACGGCATAAAATCGCGCGTTAGACTGATAATCACGATGACGAAGCGCTCCAGCCACATCCCAGAATTAATGACGAGAGACATCAGGAACAAAATCGCGACATTTGTGCGAACTTTCTGGAACCACAGCAGCTGCGGCGTCAAAATGTTGCACAAAATCAGAGCGTAGTAAAAAGGCGCGTACGGGCCATGCAGTCGCTGCTGGACAAGAAAGACATCAAACTTGTTTCCGCTGTAGAGCGCCATAAAAAATTCAATGATGTAGCCATACGCAACGATTAGCCCTGTGGCGAGCATCACCTTAGCCATGTTTTCAAGATGACGCATGGTGATGAAATCCTCGAGATCGTAGTACTTACGCAGCGGGATGGCGATGGTCAGCACCATTGCGAAACCCGAATAGATTGCTCCGGCCACGAAATAGGGCGGGAAGATAGTGGTATGCCAGCCGGGAACAATGGCGATTGAGAAGTCAAAACTCACTACCGTGTGCACCGAAAGAACCAGCGGCGTCGCTAAGCCCGCTAGCAAAAGATAAGCTGATTGATAGCGATGCCAGTGACGGGCTGAACCCCGCCAACCCATGGCCAGCGCTCCAAAAATTATCTGCTTCGGTTTACTGGTGGCCCGATCGCGGAGTGTGGCGAGATCAGGGATCAGTCCGACAAACCAAAATAGCAACGAAACCGTGCCGTAAGTCGACACCGCAAATACGTCCCAGATAAGCGGGCTCCGAAACTGCGGCCAGATGCCCATCGTGCTGGGGTAAGGGAACATGTAGTACGCCATCCACGGGCGGCCAGTATGGATCAGCGGGAAAATACCCGCGCAGGCTACGGCGAATAACGTCATAGCCTCCGCGAAGCGGTTGATAGACGTGCGCCACTTCTGATTGAGTAGAAAGAGAATCGCGGAAATCAGCGTACCGGCGTGGCCGATACCGATCCACCATACGAAATTTACGATGGCAAAGCCCCACCCAATCGGTACGTTAATGCCCCAGATGCCGACGCCCTTTATGATCAACCAAGCGATCGCCACCGTCATGATGCCCAGGAAGGTGAAGGCAATCGCGAAACCCACAAACCATCCCAAAGTTGTCGGACGCGTAAGAACGATCGAGCTGATCTTCTCCGTCACCGATTCGTAGGTGTGGCCGGGAGCCAGCACCGGCGTTAGCCGGCGAATCTCAGGAGAATCGACTGGTGGCTGTCCAATGCTCATGCTTTGTCCAGTTGCGGATTCGTGTTGCGCACCGCCCCAAGGTAAGTGGTGCGCGGGCGCGCGTTCAGCTCGGGCAGGATCGAATAATTGTGCTGCTGGGCTTTTAATTTGGCCACGCGGCTATTCGGGTCATTGGCGTTACCGAAAATGATGGCTTCGGCAGGGCAGGAGGCTTGGCACGCAGTAACGATCTCGCCGTCGCGAATGGGCCGATTCTGCTTTTCAGCTTCGATGCGCGCATTGTTAATGCGCTGCACGCAGTACGTGCACTTTTCCATGACGCCGCGGCTGCGTATGGTAACTTCCGGATTACGCAAAAGTTTTAGCTGCGGAGTTTCCCAATCCTGGAAGCGCAAAAAATTAAAGCGGCGCACTTTATAAGGGCAGTTGTTCGAACAGTAGCGCGTTCCGATACACCGGTTATAGGTCATATCGTTCAGACCTTCTGCGCTGTGCACGGTAGCCGCTACAGGGCACACTTGTTCGCACGGCGCGTTCTCGCACTGCATGCAGGGCACCGGCTGAAAAAAGGTCTCGGGATTGGCCAGGACATCGTTGTCGTTCGTGGTGGGATCGTTGGTGCTCGTCTGCGCCTTGTAGTAACGATCAATGCGAATCCAGTGCATTTCGCGGCCGCGTAAAACCTGGTCTTTGCCGACCACTGGAATATTGTTCTCCGACTGGCAAGCTACCACGCACGCGTTGCAGCCATTGCAACTCGTCAAGTCAATCGCCATTCCCCAGGCATAACCGGGATACTTATATTCCTTGTATAGCGAAAGGCTCTCATCCGGATGTTCCAGTTTTTCATCGCCTTCACGCGGAAACGCCGGATTTTTCTTATATTCCTCAAGCGTGGCGGTGCTCAGAATCTTTCGGCCTTCCATATTGAAGTGGTACTGCGTGCAGGCTAGAGAATATGTGCTCGCGGTCTTGCTGATCTTGCCTCCTCCGGCGCTCCAAAGAGCGTCGGAAGTGCGCACCACATAAGCATCAAAGCCTTTGTTGGTCCCTGTATAACCCGCTTTTTTGCGGCCATAACCCAGAGGAAGAACAACCACGCCGTCCGCCTGCCCCGGCAGGATCCAAGCAGCCGCGGTTACTTTGCTGTACGAAAGCTGGATATCTATAACGTTCGAAATGATCTGACCATGTTCACCGCCCCGCGATGCGACCTTATGTGTCAGCCCCAGTGTTTGGGCGGTTTTGGGGCTGACCATCGCGGCATTGTCCCACGTTAGCTTGGTGACTGGTTTGGGCAGTTCCTGTAGCCAACCATTGTTTGCGAAACGCCCGTCATGGACGCTCGGGTCAGGGCGAAAGAGGAACTCCAGGTCATCGGCGCCCGCGGGCGGTGCAGAAGGCAAGCTGGCTGAATTGAACTTCGAAGTCACACTGACTGGCGGAAATGCGGTGTTGGCGATTACTCCGTCGTGCAGCGACTTGCGCCAAAACTTCTCAAAATCGGATGGATTCGCCGCTTTCAGACGATCGCGAAGCGCATCGTAGGGAGTGACACCAGGCTGATCGCTGAAAGCCGCAAGCACTTCGTACGCCGAATGAGTGCTATAAAGCGGCGCGATAAGCGGTTGGATGATGCTGACTGTGCCGTCAAAAGCGCGAGCATCGCCCCACGTTTCCAGAAAGTACGATTCAGGTATGTGCCACGTGCACTGTTCGGATGTCTCGTCAAAATGTGAACTCAAATGCACCGTCGTGTGAACCTGACGGAGTTTCGAAGTGAAGTCGAAATCGTGCGGAGCGTCGTAGACGGGATTACCACCGAGCATCACGAGTGTCTCGACTTTCCCCGCCGCCATATCCGCGCAGAGTTCGCGAAGCGATTCGAGATGATTGACTGGATTCAGCTCCACCGCTTCGGTGTAATAAATGGTGGCGCCCACGTTGCCAAGGGCCGCGTTTATGGCGTGCGCCAGAGCGTGCACCTCAGCTGGCTGTTGCTCGCCAGCTACGACCAGCGAAGAACCATGATGTTGCCGCAGCTCGCCAGTCACAGTGTCGAGCAACTGTTCAGCCTTGGAGGGAACCTTTGCCGAACCACCCAGTCCCAGTTTTGCGGCGAGTGCGCGAGTGAATAGCGCTATTTCGCTCGAACGCAATGGCAAACGGTGGTCAGCACTGGAACCCGTAACTGACGGCGTCGGTTCAACTACATACAGCCGGTTCATTTCCGTGGATGAACCATTCAACTTGCGGCGTCGATAGAAATCCTTCATATAGCGGATATGACCCGGACCGCTCGCCATGAAGTCGGAATCCAGCGAAAGGATTGCATTCGCTTTTTCGAAACGGTAGACACTGTTAACGTAGCGACCAAAGGCCAGTTTTGCGCCTTCCCGTGTTCCGTCGCTCCCCGCCGGCTCCCATTGGTGCCACTTCGCCCGCGGGTAAAGCTTTAAGAGAGACTCCATCTGCGCACCGATCAGCGGCGAGGTGATCGTTCCGGACAAAATGCGGAATCCCGCTCCGTTGCCAACCTTGATTGTGGCCGCCAAGGTCTGCGCAGCCTCCTGAAATGCCGGCCAGCTACGAAGGTCGCCATAGTTGGTGACAACCTGTGCGCGATCCGGATCGTAGAGGTTTAGAACGGCAGCTTGTGAAAATGAATCCGTGGCGCCCAGGCTGGAAGGATGGTCGGGATTCCCTTCTATTTTTGTGGGGCGGCCTTCGTGGCTCTCGACTAGTAATCCGATAGCATCTGCGCCGAAGGGCATGGACGTCGCGTAGAACTGTGGTTTCCCTAAAACTAGACCCTCGGGCTGCGTAACATAGGGAACGATGTGTTGTTCTGGCGCTCGGCCGCAGCCGGACAACCCGGCAAAAGCCAACGAAGCCGCCATCAACTTCAAAAAATCGCGACGATCTAAGGCATCGTCCCATTCAGAAGCCTGCCGCGGAAATTCGCGATGAAGAAGTTGCTCAAAATGTGGATCCTCAGCCAATTCCTCGAGCGTGCGCCAGTATTGCTTGCCGCTTTTGGATTGCAGCTTGGCACGTACCGCGGCCAAATCTAGCGGATGTTCGCGCACGGTAGCGTCGCTAGCCTGCGGTTCATCGTCGTGTTGATGCCCTGGCAGGTGCTCGTCGATGTGTTCGTGCTCTTGCATATCGTCCATTAGCGATGACAGGTTGAGCAGTTCGTTAGCTCGGACGCCGTCCTGATTTTGTTATCCGCCGCCAATTTCTTGCCTATTTCTTCCTGATTTGCCGGCGCCTTCCAATCCATACTAAAAACTTCATCGCGAGGGCGAAGGTTTTGTTCCGGATTGCGATGGCAGTCTACGCACCAATCCATCGTCAGAGTCCTGGCCTGGAACACCAGCGGCATCTGATTGATTTGGCCGTGACAAGTCGAACAACCCACGCCCTTATTAATGTGAATGCTGTGATTGAAATAAACGAAATCGGCCAGGCGATGGACCTTTACCCACTGGATCGATTTATCTGTGCGGTAGCTTTCGCGTACTGGCTCGAGGTAAGCCGCATTGTTGAAAAGCACCGAATGACAATTCATGCAGGTCTTGGTGGGCGGGACGCCTGCCACCGCAGAAGTTTCCACACCGGTATGACAATAGCGGCAATCGATACCGTCATCGCCAACATGATGCTTATGGCTGAACTGAATGGGCTGTTCACGCACGATGTTCTGGCGCGTGTAATACGGGGCGCGGGCTGCGGCGAGTACCCCAACCAAGGCGAGCGTAATTGCAAGAACAGCAACCAGGATACTGAATCGAGCGGCGGAATTTGCGCTGCGATGAAAAATCTGGGCCATGTCAGTGTCACACTTGTGCGGCGGAGCGCACCGGAAGAAGGCGGCTGCCTGATCGTCCACCACGCTCTAACCGGGAAGTGTGTGCCCGGGTCTGGCGTTTAACGCGATAGTGTCCAACAAAACATTCGGGAATGCAACCCACCATCCAAATTGGATTCGCTGTTCTGGAAGAATGATGCGTGCATAACGAGGCGATAATTTCGAAACTTCCGAACTTTGCGGCGCGAAATTCAGAATCGCTCAACCGTAAACACGATATTCAAATTATCCGCGCATTCCTAGGATTCGTTGTTTGTCTTTCCAATCGGAGAGTAGAAATCTTATCCGCAACTTTTGGCGAAACGTATGGCCGTGGTATCTTAGAAGCTCACTCTGCTGCAATTTTACTCGGTGGAGTCTCTCCAACGCGACCTTCAAAAACGGTCGCAACTGCCGCTGGGGCGTGGTCCAACTGGTAGGACACCTCACTGTTAATGAGGACGGTGAAGGTTCGAATCCTTCCGCCCCAGCCAAATTTTCCCTCTAGAATAATGGTATCGGTGGCGCCGGCTGATTTTTATACCGGGTCCGACTGATTCGATCGAGTCACGTGTGCAAGTGCAGAGAAAAGATTGGCGCGCCACTAGCAACAGCTCGAAATCTTCTAGCTCCGCGACGACTCTGTCTTGAATTTCTTGATGGCGGCAATCAGGGGCACTCTCGCGCCCCAATGCCTCCTACGAGTTCAGGATGTTGGCGCTGGCTGGCACCGCCGCGTCCCGGGCCAGCTCCTCAAGGCGCTTCTGATTCCTTCGCCCAGGGATGCTGACCAAAAGTCCCATGGAACCCCAGATGGTTAGCGCGATCCATTCATAGCGGGTGAAGTGCCCTGGAACTAGGGGTACCACTTTGACCAGGATCATCAGCGATGTAACCACGAGACCAAAGAGTGCAGCGGCGCGTCCGACCAACGGCGGCTTCAGGCGGTAGTAGGAAGCGCAGGCGAACATCCAGCCCACGGCGCAAGCCACTGCTCCTACTTCCAGGATGGGAACCAACCCCGCCTCGCCTAGAAAAATCGCCAGCGCCGTGGACATTCCCACCGCAAAAATGGCCATCGCCGGGGTCTGGTTAACCGGATGAATGACTCCCATGTTAGGAAGGAGCAGGCTTCGTCGTCCCATAGCAAATAACAAACGGGAGGAGGCCACCATATTTGCATTGAAGGCCTGCAGCAGTGCGACCAACGCCGAGGCAAGGATCAAATTCACAATCCAATGGGCGTGCAGCGCGCGTTCGAATGCCACCGCCGTCGGAAATTGCAAAGTGCTGTTCAGACTTTGCCAGGGAGACACGAATGAGACCGCCGAGATCACTACCCAGAAGAACCACAGTCCCACAAAAATCGTCAGAATGATAACCACCGAAAAATTACCGCCGTGGAAATCCGGACTGGCTTCCTCGGCGCTCTTCCCCACCGACTCAAAGCCAGACATCAGCCAGGGAACAACCTGCCAAACAAGCAAGACGGAAATCATCGGGGCGTGACTGAACAATGGATGGAAATTTGCAGCCGAGCCATGAGCTGCCCCGGCAACGGCAAATATTATGACGAGCGTGAGAAACGTAAAAGTCGTGAATTTCAGAAATCTCGTACTGGCCCGGATTCCCTGATAGTTCAAAGCAGTGAAGAACCCCGTAATAATGAGGCCGAGGACAATGTGCGGCAGATAGACAGGGTGACCGCCCAAACGATACAGCTCGATGGCGTTCAGTGATGGAAATAAGTATCCGGTTATTCTTCCCGCTGCCAGGGCTTCGAACGGGCAAGTCAAAAAATAGGCCAGGAACATCATCCAACCAGTCACGAAACTTACCGACGGAGGAAAGACCCGGGCCGTGTAGGCTACTTCGCCTGCGGCATCGGGCATGGCTCTGACAAGTTTGCCATAGACATAACCGATGGGGAGCAGCATGAGGGCCCCCGCCGTGAATCCGAGAAGCGTTCCAAGAGGTCCGCCGCGCTGCAGCAGGTCATCCATGACCACCAGCCACGCGGTGCCTACCATCGTGCCAAAACCCAACGCAAAATAGTCGGCCAACCTTAGCTTACGAGCGAGTGTGATCATAAAGTTGAAGACCGAAGTCTGGCACGCGAGTCTGGTTCGTTGGGTGTCAGCACACTTTTCCTGACGTGAGAAACACGGAACTCTGGAGTCCGCGGTCCCAGTAGCCAAACGGCTGCCAAGAAACAGCCGCCGGGCGACCGGTCATTTCCTCAGAACTCGTACCGCAGAGCAAACTGCATGACGCGCGGCGAAGTCAGAAGGCCGGCGTAATCCCCGAAAGCGCTTGGCACTTGTGTCAGCGTGGGAACACCACTATCCCCAAGGCCGTTGGTGAGACCCGTGGCGCCACTTGGGAGCACATTGAACCGCTTGAGATTCGGCACGTTGAATACTTCCCACCGGAATTGTAGGCGGTGTCCCTCGTGCGGAAGGCTCCAGCGCTTGCTGAGACTCATGTCCAATCCGGCGTAGCCCTGGCCTCGCAGGACATTGCGCGAACCACTCTGGCCCGGGAAGGGATGGACGAAATCGTTTAGCGCAGCAGTTGGGTTTGCAAAGACGCTGACGGTGCCGTCCGGCTGCTTGAAGGCCCCGGTTTTTGGAATGGCGATCAGCTGGCCGCTTCCCTGCTCGTCCCAGTTCGTGGCCCAGAACTGGCCATTATCCACGGTAAAGGGAAATCCTGTGGTCCAGCGGGCCAGACCCGAAAGTTGCCAGCCGCCGACAAGTGCATCCAACGCCGTGCTGGCGTCATGGCCAAACGCTCGCCCCTTGCCAAACGGCAATTCCGCGATCCAATTGACGTTAATTTGATGCGTGGTATCAAAATCTGAGACGGCGCGAACTTGACCCGGTGAAAATGCATTCACCAGCCGGCTACCGGGTGCCCCGATATTAGCCGTGCCGCTAAACCCGAGCCGAGTGGCGCCGGACGTGAAATCAATGGACTTGGAATAAGTGTAGTTCAGGTCGAACTGGACTCCGTGGCGGAACTGCTTCCTTACGTTGACTTGCAACCCGTTGTAATTCGACCTGCCAATCGAGCTCCACGCATAACTGGTCGTCAATTGCTGATTCAGGAGTTCTCCCGTCTTGCCGTTAAAGAAATATTGGTTACTGGAGGTGTCCTTCAATAAGCCGAAAAGGTCGATATTGCCAAGCCCCACGACCTCATCTCCGGTAAATGCTCCGGAAGTTACGTACAGGGCGTAAGCGGCCTGGGCAATATCTGTTGTAGTGGCTCCGGTAGGCATCAGGTACGCAGTGCCGACCGCGGGAGCTGTGCTGGATCCCGACGCTTTAAGCAGGTTGCTCCAATAGGCGACTGTCGGGCCAAGCGCCTGATCAAATTGAGCGGGGGTCAGCTGGAGTGGAGCAAGGGGACCAGCGGGACCATTATTCGGACTTTGGGCCAATTGTGAAATCGCAGTAGCTGCCTTGAAGTAGTCGATTCCGCTCTTGGGGTCCACGAGATCGAGAGGCTGCATCAAATCGCGCTGCGTTAGCAGGCGGCGGCCCAAGCGGCCGACGTAGGACAACTGCAGCGAGAATCCACCCGGTAGTTGGCGTCCGACGGAAAAGTCAAATGCGTAAGCATGGGGCGTCTTAACGGACTGGTCGACTCCCCAGGTAATGGCCTCGCCGAATTGCGCGGGCGTCTGGGGAAAGGTTATCTTTGACGCCGACGCGAGGTACGTGTTGCCGACCACATTGGTGGCGGGTATCACGTTCAGATCCGTGATGCGTGCCACCTGACCGGCGCCATCAATGCAGCATGGATTTTGCACCGTAGAGGATAAGCCGCCGGGTGCGTTGGCGTCGAAGGTGTTGAGCAACTGCATGCCGGCACGATCGTACACTCTGCTGATGCCCGCTCGAATAACGGTCGTATCTCCTTCACCGAAGAGAGTCTTTAGCCACCCGCTTGGTGGACGAGGGGAGTAGGCGACGGAGACTCGCGGTGAGAAGTCTGACTTTTCAAAATGATAGAGTCCGGGGCCATTGTTCACTGGTCCTCCGAGTCCAAACGATACAAGCGGAGCATCGGCATAGCCCAGACCCTTCTGCATGTTCTGGAGATTCTGATTGAAGTATTTCCCCAAGTCGAAGCTTCCAGTTGGGCACGCGGGAGTTCCATTGGCCGCAGCCGCGGCATCCGAACATAGCGGAGATGCCTGGAAACCGTTCACCTCCCAAGGCGGCGGAAAAAGCGACCACCGTAATCCGTACGTCAGCGTCAAATTGCGTTTGATGCGCCAAGAGTCCTGTCCATAAAACTCGTACCAATCCATCCCCCAGTTCCGCTTTACCGCAGCACCCGGAAGCAAAGGGTTACCTTGCCGGTCGTAGTTCAAGTTCGAGGTCACGAGAGAAACCATGCCAAGCAGTCCCAACATAGGGAAGTCGTATGCTGTGGTGGAGGCGGGTTCTGCGAACCCACCGTAGCAGGGATCCAGCGGGCTGCCGACTCCCGTCGGGCAGCCAGGACCTGCAGTATTGGCGAAGGCCACGGGAGCCATCCAGAACGTTTGCCCTTTCCCAACACTGAACGAATGAAGAAAACTGACACGAGGATCGCGCACGAACCCGAGATTGGCGCCGAATTGAAAAGTGTGCCCCGCCTTTGTCCAGGAGAGGTCGTCGAGCAGGTTGTGCACCGGGACCTGAAAACTGTGACTGTAATTGATACCTTGGTCGAGGGTTGCGAATGTGTTCCAAGCCCGGTTGCTGTTCCCGATAAAAGCCGTGCTTTGCCGGGTGAATCCCCAGTGAAAGGTATTGGCGAGAGATGGGCTGAGGACGCTGGTGTATCCGACAACGAACCCTTTGCTGTGGTCCAGCACCGTCTGCTCGGACGGCGACCCCGGCAAGAAAGGTTCCTGAGGATTGGACAAGTTTTGAAGAGCCCCGCGCCAGAACAAGGTATGTTTCGCATCCTTAGTGAGGTAGTAATCGATACGCGCTATGACGGCATTGTTATCCAAACTGAATGGAGCACGGAAGCGGAAGCCCTCGTAGTTCAGTGCATCGCCAATAGAAGGATCATTCGGAGTGAACTTGCCGTAAGTTTGATTCAAATATTTGAGCATGACTGGATTTGGTCCCACCGGACCCGTGTAGCCGGATGGCGGATTCGTGGATAGCGGATCCAATGCAGTGATCTGCGCCGGACTCAAGGCCCTGACGCCAGCGGCCCATGTGTAGCAGTTCCCGCTGAGGCCGGGCACGCCACCCTGTGGGCACTGCGCCGTCTGGAAGCTGGGATCTGTCGAAGCTGGACATTGCGATGCGACGGCGCATACATACTGGATAACGCCATCACGAAGCGTGGGAGTAGGAATGTTTCGCACCTGAGTGTGTTCTTCCCTTTGGCGCGTTCCTTCATAGTTAATGAAGAAAAACAGCCGGTTCTTCTGAACGGGGCCTCCGATGGATCCTCCAAAGACGTTGCGAATGAGCTTGAGAGGCTTGTTCGGCAAACCAACTCGGTTTTCGGCTATTTTGACAAGATAGTCGTTGGCGCTGGTAGCCGTGTTGCGGTTGTATTCGTAGAGCGAACCATGAAATTTATCCGTGCCGCTCTTGGTAACCAACGCGACTTGAGCGCCGGAGCCCTCGCCTTGTTCCGCACCGTAATTCGTGGTCGTGACGCGGAACTCCTCCACGGAATCCAAAGTGACTGGCAGCACGGAGGTGAAGGCATAGCCGCTGGACTGGTCGTTCACGTCCACGCCGTCGAGCAAGATATTGCTCTGATCACTGCGCGCTCCGTTCACTGCCCCGCTGCGGGTGTCCTGATCTTTATAATTGTTTGATTGCAAATCAGACCGGTTGCCCGTATAGGCTACGCCGGCCTGCAGGCTGAGCAACTCTGGAACGTTGCGACCATCGAGCGGGATTTGCTTTACCTGGGTTTCGCTGAAGGGATTTCCGAGCGAGGCATCGACCATGTTCAAAACCGGCGCCTCACTTGTCACCCTAACACTCTGTGCCGTGCCCCCAAGCTTCAGTTCCACATTGGCGGTCGTCGGCGTGTTGACTAAGAGTTGTAAACCAGTCTGTTTATAGTTCGTAAAGCCCGTAGCGGAAACTGTCAAATCGTACGTTCCCGGCGGCAGGAAGAGGAACTGGTATTCGCCCTGGCCACCGGCCGCAACTGTGCGTTCTATCTTGGACTCCGAATTTGACAGAACGACAGTTGCTCCGACTACAGCGCCACCGCTTGGATCTGTCACCGTGCCGCGAACTGACGTGGTGGACTGCGTCCAGGCGCGCGAAGCGATCAGCAAAAACACCAATGTCACAAGGACAATCGCACTGAGCATCGGTTTGCCGAAGGGAAATCGACGAACTGGCCCTGCGCGATCTCCAGTGGCACTTCGCGCCAAACAACTACCTGACAAAAGTCTCGCAAGTTTCATAACTATTCCTCCTGTCAAGAGAAGTCCCAGAGCGGCGCTGTGGCGCTGATCGATAATGAACAATGGCGGGCAAAGTTGCGACACTTGAAAAACAGATCGTTTGAAATGCCTTATTCGCGTAGAGACAGTCGTTGCTGAATGAACTCTGCCGGTCCGCCGCAACCACTAATAGCTGAAACGGTGCCCGCCCCTCCCGCAAGACTGTTTTGTAGCCGCTTGGTATCACAGGCAAGAGAACCCTGTCAATAAGAACTCTACTTGAAACTTGTAAGCTTACGAAGAAGGAGAACAATCTCCTCGATGGGCTCCAGGGACGCAGACTCCGAGCCGTCTGTTGCCGCCGAGCTCAGGGTGGCAAGGCTCTCAACGGAGGACTACCTTTTCAAAGGGTAGTTTTAAGTATATGGGCTTACCATGGCTTAAGATCGCTTACACCAAGGCCAGCGTAAATGTTTGGAACCAGTGGATCGGTTCTATTTTAGAGGGCTTGGCACGGGCAGCTGTTAATTTTCGAATTCTTCCGCCCCAGCCAAATTTCCTAAATTATTTCGTGAAAGCTAAGTGAGTTATAGAGCCGCGTTTCGTGCGCCACCGGTGCTTTTAATCCTTGGAGGTCGGGAGGCCGGCATCCACCCAGCCCTTCCAGCCGCCGTCCATCGATTCCACGTCGGTGTAGCCCATTTTTTGGAGATTGTCAGCGACTAGCGCCGATCGAAATCCGCCACCGCAGTACAGTATCAGTTTCGTGTTAGTGTCCGGCACGCGCTGCTCAACGTCCCGCTCGATGATGCCTTTGCCCAGGTGAACTGCGCCGGGTACATGACCATTTGTCCACTCGTTGTCTTCGCGGACATCGATCAACACAAATTTTTCCCCAGCAGCAATGCGGCGCTTTACCTCTGAAACGTTCGTTTCCTTAACGCGGGATTTTGCTTCCTGGACGAGTTTTAAGAATTTTGGTGCGTGGGCCATGAAAACCTCCGGATTATAATTTGTATTTTATAACGAGAGCGTAGCACACGGCAGCACGAGCAGCATCTGGGCAAGTCGGCTATAACTTTCCCGGCGTCACGGAGGGTCTTGGCTTGGCCGCCGTCCTCGTCCCAGGAACCATACACCCGCGCTGAGGAGGCGCGCCACTCAACGTGCCGCGAAAGCGGCTGGACTCACGAACACGGGTGCGCAAACCATCGATCACCGCTGGAATCGGGCCGTGTTCAACGCCGCGGGTAACAAAAATCATCAATGCCGCTTCCCCTGGCGAATCAACGCTGGACGTGATGCCGACGCCTTGCACGCCTGACTGCTTCATCAGTTCATCTACGTGCGCAGTGTGCACGACTTTCGCTCTGTCAACTTCAGCATCCGAAATGGAAGAGACCACCTGGGGCGGTGGAACGCTCTGCTCCAGCTCCGCGCTTTCCAATTCAGAAAGCTGGCCTCGTCGCGCAAAAAGATCACGTTCGATGATACGTGTCCGAATTCCATCTACTTGCGCGGGGAGGTTCGTACGCTGCTGCCCCTTCGTTACAAAGAAAAGGACTGCGGACTCGGCAGGATTGTCGTAACTGGTGCCGACACCGACAGCCTGCACTTCAGGATGCCCCAGAAGCTCCGGACCGTGCGCGTCGCGCGCGGAAGCTGCTTTCTGCAGCGATTGCGGCGCCACAGGTACGCTTTGCACGGTCGCCGCGGACTGCGGGACGCTGGGCAAAGAACAGCCGATCACTGGGTGCTGGCCCCCGCCGACAAATGTGAGCCTATTACTGCCCGACGAAAATGTGTTCAGGACATCAGATACAGGATTCGCGACAGTATCCGTGTCCGATCCGGCGAAGAGCAATCCCACGGGATCTGCGGTGCCTTGCGTAACCACGAGAGAGCCGGAATCGCCATTCGCACTGAAGCTTCCGCCCTCGATATCCACTTGCCTCGCAAATTGAACTGTGAACTTGGTGCCGCTGCCGCAACCCTTCTGAAACTCCACGCTGGTGATTGCATCGATAGCCATAACCCTGGAGCAGGTCAGCCCTGTTGACCGGCCGCTCTTTGCCACGGTTTGGCCCACTGCAGCCGGCACTCCGCTCCCCTGATGCGGCGCTCCAGGGTCAGGTACGCCATTGGGGGCAGTGGAACCCAGGTACAGAATATTCCCGGAAGAATCGACGTTACCGTCCGGCTCAACTTGCGCGATGGCTGCGTCGATTTTCGGATCGGGACCGGTCTCCATATTGAAGAACTCAGAAAGTTTTGCAACAGTCGTCGTGGACAAAGGTCGGCAATTCACTTCAATCAGGCCCGGCTGACCGATGGGGTCTCCGACGCTGGCACCGTCGCTCAGCGCAAGAACGTGGTTGTTGCTAAGGACATATTTAGTACCCCCGCGCGTGACCAGAGCTCCGAGCGTACCGCTGCAGCAAAATCCGCTCGTGGTGTTCTTCGTGTTTCCACCCGAAGTGCCCATTTTGATGGCCACCGTCTGTGTGCTCTGATTGATGGGTAGGAGAGTAACCGTTGCAGAAGCCGTGGTTCCTGGATTGGCCGTCAACACCGCAGTTACCATCAACGTGGTCGTCTCACTCGAGTTGTCGGGAGGACCGGTAGACTTCGTTGGTACGCCGCCAGGTGCGCCGTAAAGCCCAGCAAGTGAAATGAATCCGAACTGGAGGCTACCCCCGGTTGTTCCGTTTACTTTCCACGTCACCGCGCTCGTCGCTTGCCCATTGAGGAATGCGGTGAACTGTTGCTGAGCGAAAGTTCCTATGGTCACAACCGCCGGAGACACAAGGAATGTGCTGGAGGGCGTCGGGGGGCTAGTGACTGGCGGGGTGGTAATAGTGCCGCCCCCGCACGCAGCAAGAACCGGAATGATGGCCAAGCAAAGAGCGGGAAGAAACAACGGACGCATGAAGCTCCTCATGAGGAAGCTCGGACTTCTTACTACGCTGCCAAAGTTTTACGCCAGGCCTAGGAGGCGCCCAAAGGAATTGGAGTCTCAATTATAGACGCTCCAAGGCACCGGGAGGATGCCTAGAAATGCTCGTGGTAACGATAACGAATTGCGTCGCGATTAGTCGAGGTCCCGCCAGTTGGGGCCCACGCAAACCTCGACCAGCAGTGGAACCATAAGTTGATGCACACCTTCCATCTCTTCGCGCACCAGTTTCTCAACTCGCTCGAGTTCCTTCGCTGGAAGTTCGAACAACAATTCATCGTGGACCTGCAGAATCATTCTGGCCTCTAGATGTTCGTCTGACAGGCGGCGGTCAATATTGATCATCGCGAGCTTGATAAAGTCCGCGGCCGTCCCCTGTAGAGGTGAATTTAGTGCTGTGCGCTCGGCGAAGTTCCGAAGTTGAACTTGCGGCGAATTAATCTCCGGGATCGGCCGGATCCTTCCCAACAAAGTTTTCGCCACGCCGGACTTGCGCGTTTCGGCCAGCACGTTATCCAGATAACCTTTTACGCCGCGATACCTCGTGAAATACGCGTTGATGAATTGCGCCGCTTCGCGCTGCTCGATGTTCAGCTGTTGCGCCAGGCCGAACGGCGACAAACCATAGATGATTCCAAAATTGATGGCTTTTGCGGCGCGCCGGTGTTCCGGGGTTTGCGCCATTGGTCCCACGCCGAATACTTCCTGCGCTGTCCGCGCGTGTATGTCTTCTCCGCGGCGGAAGGCTTCCACGAGAACAGGATCGCCCGAAAAATGTGCCATGATCCGCAACTCGATTTGCGAGTAATCGGCGGCTAGAAGAATTTTGCCTTCCTCCGAGACGAAAGCTGCGCGAATCTGCCGTCCTAGCTCCGTGCGGATAGGGATATTTTGCAGGTTCGGATCGGAGGAACTCAGCCGCCCGGTTGCAGTGCCGGTTTGCGAGAAACTCGTATGGAGCCGGCCAGTCTTGGGATTAACCAGCTTGGGGAGTGCATCGACGTAGGTCGATTTCAGTTTTGCAATTTCGCGGTACTCAATAATTTTGCGCGGCAAAGGGTGTCTGGCCGACAATTCTTCCAAAATCTCAACCGCCGTAGAACGTCCTTTGGCCTTACCCCGGCGCGCCGAAACCTGGAGGTTGAGCTTGTCAAAAAGAATTTCGCCCAGCTGCGTCGGAGAATTGACGTTGAACTCACAACCGGCAATCTGCCATATCTCTTTTTCAAGGCGCCGGATCTCTTGCTCCATGGCTTTCGACATATCGTCGAGCGCTTTGGGATCGACGCGGATACCCGCGCGTTCGATCTCCGCCAGGACAGGAGCGAGGGGCAGATCAATTTTTTCGTAAACGCTGGCGATTTGTTGCTCGTCGACCGCGCGCCGCAGTGGGGCTGCGAGACGCTGTAAAAAATCGGAACGTTCGCCGGGCCCTCCGCCCAGCATGTGATTGAACTGCCGCATCACCACCTCGGCGAAGTTGTGATTCGCTGTGGTAGGTCGCAATAGATAAGAGTAAAGCTGCGTTGCGTGAGATACGTTCGCGATGCGCCCGCCGAGAAGATGAAACAATTTCGGATCGTGGACTATTTTAGGACGCGCTGGATCGGACAGCACCGGCGTCAATGCCGCGAGAGCTTCGCTGCTTGCATCTGTCCAGATCGCGCGCCCCTCCCCCACTTGCGCCGAAACTTCAATGGAAGCCACGCGAGTGCCAAAGCCGTCGGACACGCGTTCTCCAGTTTCTAGATTGAGCCAAATCGCTAACGGCTGACGCCGGGGCAGCTTTGCGAGATATTGCTGGAACTCCGTCGTCGTGGAAAATTGCACGTAGTCAGTTTTGATCGCAGGTTCCGCACTTGTCGGGGCGGAAGCTGCGACAGCCACCGATCCCAGCTCTTTCAACAGCGAATTGAAGCCCAGTTCGCGGTACAGGGCGGCGAGGGCGGGAACATCGGGTTCGCGCCGCTCCAAATTGTGTAGATCGAGCTCCAGGGGAACATCTATCGCGATGGTAGCCAGTTGCTTCGACATCATCACTTGTTCGCGCTGCTGTTGCAGAGCTTCGCGGTACCGTTTGTTCGAAACTTCGTCAGCGTGTGCCAGCGCTTCCTCGACACTTCCGTATTTCTGGATCAATTCCCGCGCGCCTTTCTCGCCGATGCCTCGCGCACCAGGAATATTATCGATGGTGTCGCCCATTAGCGACATTACATCCACCACTCTTCCGGGCGGCACGCCAAGAAGCTCTTCCACTTTCTTTTCATCCACGATGACGTCGCTCTTCGCTCCGCCAGAGCCGGTGCGCAGAATTCGCACCCGCCCACAAACCAGCTGCATCATGTCTTTATCGTTCGTCACCAGCAGAACGTCTAGTTGTCTCTTGGCAGCTTGTTGGCCCAGCGCTCCTAGCACGTCGTCGGCTTCGTATCCGTCGAACTCCACAATCGGCAAGTGCAACGCCTCGCACAGTCGCCGCACGTACGGCAGTTGCTGCGCAAGCTCATCCGGCATGGCCGGGCGCTTGGCTTTGTATTTTTCGAATAGTTTGTCGCGGAAGGTCGGTTTGCTGGTGTCGAACACTATGCCGACATAGTCCGGCTGATACTCCTTCAAAATGCGCCGGAGAATGTTGTTGAACAGAAAGGGAACCTTCGTAGGCAGACCCGAAGGAGCGTTCATCCGCACCATGGGCGCATAAAAAGCTCGGTAAATGTGCGCCATTGCGTCAACTAGAAAAAGTTTTTTCGGTACGCAGGGCATCTGACCGAGTATAGCAAATGGGGAGAGTTCGAATCGGCTACGGGGAATGGCCTGCAGTCAGACTTTCCCGCGGCAATTGAAGATTATTGCTGAATGGAATCAGATTCAGGCGGTGGTTGAATAACGATTAGTAGACGCGTGCCTGCTCCCAGGCGGACGTTTTTCTTGGTGGACACCAGTACCGTGCCATCTGAACCTTCTGAGACGGGCGTATAAACCTTGATATCAGCGGACCCAAACGCCCCCTGACTGTCCGGCGTGAAGAGACCTCCCTTGGTTAAACCACCCTGCGCTTCCGGCAACACCAAGGGCTCCCGGGGCGAGGCGTACCGCGGTGTTTCGTGACTCGCTGGCAATATAAACACCGGCTCGTCTATCGAACTTACGCTGGCCACCTCGGCTCCCGTCGTCACCCGCGGACTCTCTGAAATTTGATTGCGTACCGATAGTTCCTCATCGTTGCTGGCTTCAGCGTCAGCAGGAGTTGCTTCGTGAGGACCTACTACCAGCGCTTGAATACCCGCTCTCATCCGTATTTCTTCACCGTTCTTCAGGATCGCTTTGTCAAATTGCACGAACAGTGCGGAACCTTTTCTGCTACGTGCCCCTGATGTCCTCACCAGATGCCCGACAATTTTTGTGCCTTTGGGGAATATAACCGTTCGCTCATAGCTAACCGTCTCTGCCGTTTGTGCGGTGACTAGATCGCCGGCCTTGTTGCGATGCGCGTCCAAAGGACTCGTCAACGTGGCGTTGAAAACCGTGCCAACGCCAAACGGAACAACTGTCGGCTCGGCTATCGGCTGCGAAGCCTCTTGCTTCTTAGCATCGGCCTGAACATCAGGTGGCGTTTGAGCTATCGCATAGGGTGACAGCAGGGCCGCTGCAACGACTATACTGGCTAAGATCTTCATTGTTGGCCCTCCTACCACACCCGAACTCGTGACGTAGGTGTAAAATTTGTGCGTACTGCCAAATATAGTACAGCACGATAGTATCCAAATTTAAGCCTATTCTATGTAGTCACTTACGTGATAATGAGTTAGAAATAGAGAGGGTAAATTCGGTTCTAGTACGCAGGTTTTACTCGACTGGCGGGTTTGCCGCGGAATTTATTGGGATGACACCGCCACCTAAAAGAGCGGGCCGCGACGCGGGCGGCCCGCCGATGCCACTATTTACTGATGGTTGGGCCTACCGGATCCAGACTTTGGTTCGTGTTTCGGCCCGGGCTTTTCTCCAGCTGGCTGATGGCTCACATCTCCTTGGGTTCCAGATTCGGCAGCCAGCAGCAAACGTGTGCCGCTATCCAGATGCACGTTCTTGCCGGTTGAAGTGATAACCGATCCTTGAGCGCTATCCGTCGCCGAAGAACTCAAGCTCAGGCCACTCAACCCAAAAACGCCGTGGCTATTTGAAGCTAATTGGCCAGCACTGGTCAATCCACCCGCGGCTCCTGGCGCAGCGCCTGCGACATTTCCGGCAGCGTTCACAGTGGAGTTCACCGCGCCTCCAGCCATATTGCCCGATCCCGCCGCAGTGTTGGTTACCGTTCCTGCAGCTCCAGCTGCTGTGGCTGCAGTTCCACCGAGAACCCCACTACTTGCACGCCCCGCACCCGCTGCGGATGCTCCCATGTTCCCGATTGCTTCCGTGTCCATTCCCGCCGTGGACGCGGCAGATTCGCCCGTCGCAATGGCTTGAATTGTGGCGCTTAGCGGAACCTCCTGGCCATTTTTCAGGATTGCTTTGTCGAACGCGATTCCCAACGCGGATTCGGGCTCACCTTTGGCACGGGCGGAGGCCTGGGTCACGTGGCCCACTAACTTGGTGCCCTTTGGCAACACCCTTTGGCCGTCCGACTTTACCGTTTCCGTAGTATGGGCGAGGACCGGATCGCCGGGCTTCGCCTTTCTTGCGTCCAGCGGAGAATTTAGCGCTGCGTTGAAGGTGCTGCCGCCCGCCAGCGAAGTTTGGTGTTGCCCAGCGCGTGCGGCCGCGTTACCCGAGGCCTTGTTCGTTGCGGCGGTGCCTTCTTTACCGGTCTGATAGGCTCCTTGCTCGCTTAGCTGAGCACCTGCCTGTGGATCGGCTTGTGACTCCTGCGACGATCGAGCTCCGGCACTCAATGCAAAAAAAGCACCCACTATAATTGGCCATGCTGTTCGATGAATTCTCATTAGACCTCCCTGGGCTCTTAGACTAGCTTAGGGGACACAGAGCCTTATATGGCAAAAAGCGTGCCAGTGTGTAAGCGATTTTATTTCAACACGTTGAAATGGATTTCCACAATAAATCGTCCATGAAAATGGCCAAGAACTACAGGGTCACCTGCAGGATTTACATGGTCCGTGGCTCGGCCTTAAATGGCTGCACAAAGTCTCGTTTTTGAAACTATATAATGCCCAGCGGCTTGCCTATATCGGCCAGAATTTCCGCCGCGCGCAGCAAATGCTCACGCTTATGCGCTGCGCTTACAATGGCTCGCAACCGCGCTTTGCCTTCCGCGACCGTCGGGTAGCCCACGGCCGGAGCAAAGACTCCGGCATCGAAAAGCTTCGCCGAAAATTCGAAGGCCTTGGCTGCATCGCCGACATGAATTGGCACGATCGGCGTCTCGCTTGCCTTGAACTGGAACCCACGCTTCTTGAGTTCCTTCTTGAAAAATTTCGTATTGGTCCACAACTTCTTCACCAATTTTTCGCCTTCCGGTGAATCCAGCAATGTGAACGCCGCCTGGCACGCTGCTGCGGTTGCCGGCGGGTGCGAGGTGGAGAAAAGAAATGGCCGCGCGCGCAGATACAGAAAATCGATGAGCTCGCGCGATCCGCAAACGTAGCCCCCCATGGCGCCGATGGCTTTGCTGAGCGTGCCCACCTGAATGTGTACGCGGCCGTGACAATTCAAGTGATCCACCGTCCCGCGGCCGTTCCGCCCAAGCACGCCCGAAGCGTGTGCGTCGTCTACCATCATGATGCAATTGTATTTTTCGGCCAGCTCGCACAATTGTTGCAACGGTGCAATGTCTCCGTCCATCGAAAACACGCCGTCCGTGATAATCAACTTATTGCCATTCCACTGCGCGGTTTCTTGCAGGATGCGTTCGCAGTCCTGCACGTCTTTGTGTTTGAAAACTTTAATCGTGGCTCTTGAAAGCCTGGCGCCGTCGATGATCGAGGCGTGATTCAGCTCGTCGGAAATAATCAGGTCTTCTTTACCTAGAACCGCCGAAACAGTACCGGCATTTGCGGTGAAGCCTGATTGAAAAACCACGGAAGCTTCCACGTTCTTGAACCGCGCAATCTGCTCTTCCAGGGCCAGGTGTATTTTCATCGTGCCGGCAATTGTGCGAACCGCGCCAGCACCTGCCCCGTATTTACGCGCGGCTTCTATTTCCGCTTTACGCAAGGCCTTGTGGGTGGTCAAGCCCAAGTAGTTGTTCGAGGCCAGGTTGATGACTTCGCGGCCATCGAATGTGCATACTGCTTTCTGCTCTCCTTCAAGGACGCGAAGCTTGGGAGCTACGCCTTTGGCACGAAGCTCATTTAGTTGCTCCGTGACGTACTGGAGCGGATTGTGCTTGGTCGATTGCGTTGCGCTTTCGCTCATATTTCAACTCTTTCTATCTAGGTAACGTGCCATAGCCTAAGGTCAGCGAGGCAGACCGTTTGGGTACAGCAAAATCTTTCCAGCAAGTCCGCCTTGCAGCAGTGAAAACGCGTTTTCGAATCTATCCAGCGACACTCGCTCCCCAAAAAGAGGATCAAGATTCAGCCGGCCAGCCTGCAATAGCGCGGTCATTTGGACCCATGTTTCGTACATCCGGCGGCCGTAAATGCCTTGTACCGTCGCGCCTTTAAAAATCACATCGTTCACCAGGTCGACTGGCACGCTTTCCGTAGGAATTCCCAAAAGCGAAGCTCGGCCGCCCGCGCGCAACGACTTGAACCCTTGCTGGATTGCCGCCGGGTTACCTGACATTTCCAGAAGCGCGTCCACGCCCGTGCCTTCGGTTTCCCTGAGAATGCGTGCTACCGCATCTTCGGCCGTGGGATTGAGGACCATGTCCGCGCCCATTTTCTTGGCCATTGCACGGCGATGCTCATTGATCTCTGTTGCGAAGACCGTGGAGCTCCCGCAAGCCTTCGCTATGGCGATTGCCATCAGTCCAATCGGTCCACAACCCGTAACCAGCACGGTTTGCCCGACAATGGGACCTGCTAGCACCGTATGTACAGCGTTGCCGAGAGGATCGAGAATCGCACCGTAATGCTCTGGAATCGCAGGGTCTAGCTTCCAGATATTTGACGCCGGGATTTTCACGAACTCCGCGAACGCGCCGTCTTGGTCGATCCCGATAATGCGCAGATTCTGGCAGATGTGTGCTTGGCCCAGACAGCATTGATGGCAGTGCCCACAGTTCACGTGCATCTCCGCGCTGACGAAGTCGCCCGCTTTGACGGCCGTTACCTCTTGTCCGACCCGCTCCACCACGCCGCAGAATTCGTGCCCCAGGGTGAGCGGCGGCCTGATGCGGCCCTGCGACCACCGGTCCCAACCGTAGATATGCAAATCCGTCCCGCAAATGGAGGCCGCTTTCACGCGCACCAGCACGTCGGTCGCTCCAATAGCAGGGATCTGCACGGTGTCCATTTGCAGCCCCTTGCCGGGCTGCATCTTGCGTAACGCCTTCATTTGCGCGGGCATCGTCGAGGTCTAATGTGGCTCCCAGGTGAAGCGCAACCTGCCGATGTTAGCACACGCCTCCTTCAGCTGTAGTGGCTCACTCCGTTAAGTGACCAGCCATCAGAATCCCTTTTCTTGCTATTGCGCTAGTGCCTCTCTTCTCGCTGAACCGCAAAATCACCCGGGTGCGCACCCTCTGCTCTGCTATCATCCCGCCTCGTATCCCGGGAGGCGCCATGAGCTTTAGTGCAAGGCTCCAGGAAATTCGCGATGGTTTCGAGCGCCCTTTTTGGGTCGCCAACATCAGCGAACTCTTCGAGCGTCTTTCCTATTACGCCGCCTTCGCGTCGCTGGCGCGTTATCTTCATGAGACGCTGAGTTTTCCAGCCGCGCAAGCCAGCAGCCTCACCGGACTTTTCGGTGGACTCGTTTGGTTCCTCGCTGCATTTGGCGGCACGCTCGCGGATCGGTTGGGCTTCCGGCGATCGCTTTCCCTCGCGTATTTCATTCTCAGCGGTTCGTATTTCCTCCTCGGTTCACTGGGGGCCTCCTGGCTTGCCCCGGTGCGTGGCGCGATGCCCCTGTGGTTGTTGGTCAGCATCGTTTTGATGCTGCCCGCGCTGGGCATCGCTCTAGTAAAGCCCTGCGTAGTAGGGACCACCGCGCGCGCGTCCAAAGAAAACGTTCGTTCCATCGGCTATTCCATCTATTACACCCTTGTAAATATCGGAGGCGCCGCGGGCCCTTATATGGCTTCGTGGGTACACCAGCACCTCAGCGTCGAAAACGTATTTCGCGTGGCTGCGCTTAGTGTCTTTCTCATGTTCTTTGCTGTACTGCTGTTCTTCAAGGAACCGAAACGTTCGAATGAAGTGCGCGCCGCCAGTGTCGGGGATGCGGCGCGAAATTTCTTAACAGTGCTCGGCAATCCGCGCTTCATGTTATTTCTGCTGATTTTCTCCGGCTACTGGATCGTTTATTGGCAGGAGTTCATCATCCTCCCGCTTTACGTGCACGATTACATCAATCCCGATACCGATACGGAGCTGATGCTGGTTACCGGGCCGCTCACGGTGATCGCGCTGCAGCTCGTGGTAAGTTTTCTGATGAAGAGAGTTCCGGCCTTTAGCGCGGTCACTCTGGGAACCCTGGTTTCCGGGTTAGCTTGGCTGCTCCTGGTTCTGCACCCTACGACGCCCATGGCGATCACCACCCTTTTTGTCGTTTCGCTGGGAGAAATTATTCAATCGCCGCGCTATTACGAATACATTTCTCGGCTGGCGCCGCCAGGACAGCAGGGCACTTACATGGGCTTTGCGTTCTTGCCTATCGGCCTCGGCTCGTTGATCGCGGGGTGGCTCGGCGGGAAACTGATTCACCACTATGGCGAAGTAACACACCAACCTCAGCGTATCTGGTGGGTCGTGTCTGGGATTGGCGTGCTAACAGCTCTTTTGCTGTGGATTTACGATCGCGTCGTCAAGCCAGGAAAAGCGCACTGATGTGATTGGTTAACGCGGCGATTGGCACTTAATTCACTTTCCGGCTCAGGGCTTCCAGCGCTTTCCGCGCCAAACTATAGCGCGGCTCGACTGCCAGAGCGTCCTGGAAACAGCGCATCGCATTGGCGTACATCTCTTTACCAAGGTACGCGCGACCCAGATTGTAGTGCGGGAAATGGCGTGGCTGGTAACGTTGCGCTTCCGTGGCCCGTTCGAGCCACGGGATTGCTTCATCGAAGCGATTTAGCTCGATCAGGTATGCGCCGATATCGTTATAAGGATTGCCGAATTCGGGATCGACATCGATAGCGCGCCGGCACTCATTGATGGCGTCTTCGATGCGTCCCTGAAAATGGTACGTCCAGCCAAGAAAAGTGTGCGCTTCCGCGGTGGGGTGCAGCTCGAGCGATGATTGATACAGTTCCACGGCAAGGTCGTAATCGCCTTCCATCTGCGCCTGATAAGCGTCCTGAAGAACTTCCCATGCTCGCGTCAGCGTTTCCTGGCTCATATTCTGATTGTTAGCACACGGTATGGAGGCCGTCAAAAGTACGAAAGTTCTGGAGGTGCATAATAGGAACCTGTCCTTCGTATGGGGTTGTAGCTGGAAATTACTCCGCGAAAAGTACAAAATGGAGGCGGAAAGCGTTCGACGGTAAGATCGAGGGGGCACCGTGAAAAAGAATTATATGTTGCTGGGAATTGCCACTTTGGCATTGGCTGGTGGGTTGTGGGCTCAAAATCAGCCAGCTAAAAAACCAGCGCACGGCGGTAAAGCCAAGGCGGGGTCAGCGTCTGCCGCTGCGGCGGCGCGAGGCAAGGAAATATTCGAAAAGAAATGCGCTGTCTGCCATTACGTGGATAGCGATGCAAAGAAAATCGGGCCGGGACTGCAGGGTATTTCCAAGCGTGGAACGTTCACCGTGAATAACAACAAAGTTACCGACGAAGCTCTGAAGACCTGGATCGAAAACGGTGATTCCTTAATGCCCCCTTTTAAGGATGTTCTGGACGGCGCGCAGATTAAGGATGTAATTGCCTACGTAAAAACCCTATAGTGGGCGCCCGGCCTTCTCAGGAAAACAAAAAAAGACCCTCCGGAACCACGGCATAGCCGCGTTTCCGGAGGGAAAAACTGACTTTGACACCAGGCCGGGCTCCAGGCGCCGGTTGAACATCCCCACGCTGCGAGGGATTTACTTCAGGACAGCGTCCTTAAACGCCTTTGCTGGGCGCAGGCGGACCACGGTCTTCGCCTTGATCTTGATCTGCTCGCCCGTTTGCGGATTGCGACCGAGGCGCGCCTTGCGATGCGCCTTCACGACGCGGCCGATGTTCGGAATGACGAACTTGCCGGCGGGGCCCTTCGCTTCCTTCACTGCAAGCTTAAAAAGCTCATCAAAGAAGGAAACCGCAACTTTCTTGGATGTGCCGACTTTCTCGGCGATGTAGGACACGATCTTGGACTTGCTCATAGGCTTGGCTGCCATCTAGTATGCTTATCCTCCTGAATTTTCGATTTATCCGAATAATCGGAGTAAACCGTAGAGCCTGACTTTCCCTGCTCGTTGCGAGCGAAAGACTCAGGCCGCTCGGCACTATAGCCAAGGAAGTAACAGAACGCAAGGAGAAATCGCGAAAAAGGCCGGAAAATGCGAGGTTTTTGCACAGCACCACTGTAATATCCGCTGAAGAAGAGGGTTGCGAGCATATCCGACGCGTACTGTTACCAAAAATTTAACACCTACTAGTTCCAATATCCCGCGAATAACGCGTTCTTTATAACGTGGCGAGGCCGGCGTAGAAATGCGCGATGGCTTTAATGCCACCGAAATAATTTTCCAGGGCAATGTGTTCGTCTGGTGCGTGGGCGTTTTCGTCCGGCAAGCCAAAGCCCAACAGCACGCACGGCACTTTGAAAGTGTCATGCATTTGCGTGACAAACGGAATCGAACCGCCTTCGCGAATGAAAACCGCTTTCTTCCCGAAGCCTTGCTCCAGTGCCGCTTGGGCCTGCTTAAAGATCGGCGCATGATAGGGCGCCACCCAGGGCTTGCCGGTGCTGAGAACTTCGAATCTGCAAGTCACCGTTTTGGGCAACAGCTGGCGAACATGTTTTTCGACGAGCTTCGCTATTTTATGGGGATCTTGGTTCGGTACGAGGCGTGTTGAAAATTTTGCGTAGGCCTTCGAAGGAATTACGGTCTTCGCCCCTTCCCCTATATACCCACCCCACATGCCGTTAAGCTCAAGCGTAGGCCGCGTCCACAATTGTTCGACAATCGAGAAGCCTTTTTCTCCAACGTAACGCGGCGCGCCGACCGCTTTTTCAAAATCTTTCTTCTTCCAGGGCAAAGCATTGAGCGCTTTGCGTTCGGCTCGCGACAGACTCGCCACATCGTCATAGAAACCGGGGATAGCCACACGATAATTCTTGTCGTGAAGCTTCGCGAAAAGTTCGGCTAGAACGGTAAGGGGATTAGGAACGGCGCCGCCATATACGCCGGAATGCAAATCGCGCGCCGGACCGGTCAACTCGATCTGGTAGTAGTTTAAGCCGCGCAGGCCGTAAGTTATGGAAGGTACCCCCTTGGCGAGCATGGAGGTGTCGGAAACGATCAGCGCATCCGCTTTTAGCTTCTCTCTATGTTTCTGTACGTAATCCCACAAGCTGACGCTACCGACTTCTTCTTCCCCTTCGATCAAAACTTTTACGTTGATGGGCAATTTACCGTTTATCCTCTGCAGCGATTCGAGAGCTTTTAGGTGGATGTGAACTTGTCCTTTATCGTCGGCGGTTCCGCGGCCGAAGAGGTTGCCATTCCGAACCGTGGGTTCAAAAGCTGGTGAGGTCCACAGATCGAGTGGCTCGGCAGGCTGCACATCATAATGCCCATAAAAAAGCACCGTAGGTTTGCCCGGGGCGTCGAGTGACTCCGCATAGACCAATGGATGGAGATTGGTCGGAATGATTTCGACTGTTTTAAATCCCGCTGCTTGTAAATTCTCAGACACCCAGCGCGCCCCACGTTCTACATCCGTCTTGTGCTCGCTCTTGGCGCTCACGCTGGGTATTCGCAAAAATGTACACAACTCAGCTAAATGCGCGTCACGGCGGCTCTCGATGAAATCTGTAAAATTAGTAGTAGTAGGGATAAGCGGCCTCTCAAAGTAAGCTATGTACACACTGCTTGAAGCGAATATCGGCGGCAAGGAAACGAGAGCGGACGTGCAACAAAAACCCAAGGCCGCATCATCATTCTATGATTCTCGCCATTGGGGTACAAGGCAAGGGTCCTTCCAAAATTGATTGTGATTCCAGCACACCTGCCCCTCAGTTCAATTGACGACGACGTTCAGCCGCTTGAAAATTGCCCTATGAGCGAAGGCACTCTGATTTCACCTCGCCGCAGTCGCCGCATCTTCCACAGGATGGGTGTGCAAGCACAGGGACGAAGCCACAACGGCAGGAAATTTCGCGAGATCTGCGAGACGGTAGTGATCAGTGACCATGGCGGTCTCCTCTTTTTAAAACACGAGATCGACAACGGCGAATTACTTGTGCTGACTAATCCCGAGACTCTGGAGGAACAAGAATGCCGCGTGGTCTTTCTCGGGAATCCCGGTGATCGCGGTCAGCGAGTAGGCGTTGAATTTCTTACGCCGGCGCCACGTTTCTGGTGCGTCGAGTTCGATGATGATCGGGCCAAGGCCAGTGCGCCGGATAGTGAATCAGGGATTCATTGAAGCTCTTGGCTGCGCTGTTCGCAGCGTAATCCTCTCCCGTCTCTTTAGAAACCAGTCGCCCAACCGCCACAAGAGCAGCAGTGCCACGATCGATCCATATGCAAGCGGTTTAATGACCGCTGATTTTACGAGCCAATAGTAATGGATAACGCCGGCTATCGCGCTGATATAGACCGCCCGATGAATTTGCTGCCAGCGCTTACCTCCCAAACGTCGAATCCAGCCCTTGGTGGAAGTGATGGCCAGCGGAATCAGCAGTACAAACGCCGCAAAACCCACGGTGATATATCTGCGCTTGGCGATGTCCTTTCCTATTTCCGAAAAATCGAAAAATTTATCGAGCACCAGGTAAGTAATGAAGTGCAAACATGCATAGAAAAAAGCAAAGAGTCCCAGCATACGCCGGAAGCGGATAAGCTCAGGAAGCCGCGATATCCTGCGAAGCGGAGTAATCGTTAGGGTAATGACCAGGAAACGAAGTGTCCAATCGCCGGTGGTGTGCGTGATGAATTCGATTGGGTTGGCGGTGAGCTCGCCGTGAAGTGCGTGCCATCCAAGGAGTGCAAGCGGTATCAGGCAAAACGAGAAAACAAATACTTTGGTCCACTTATTGGCTAGGAGCGCGTGCATCCCAGGTCCCGGCTCAGTAATTCTTCTTCAGGTCCATGCCGTTGTACAGACTGGCAACCTGATCGCCGTAACCGTTGAACATAAGTGTGGGACGTTTGAGAATTTCACCCAGACGGCGCTCTTTGGCTTGACTCCAGCGCGGGTGATCCACGCCGGGATTCACGTTGGAATAGAATCCATACTCGCGAGGAGCACTGCGATTCCAGGTCGTGGGTGGCTCTTTTTGCTGAAAATGAACCTTCACGATTGACTTGATGCTCTTAAATCCATATTTCCAGGGAACCACCATGCGCACTGGTGCTCCGTCCTGATTCGGCAACGTTTCACCGTACATTCCCACGCAGAGCAGCGCGAGCGGATTCATCGCTTCATCAAGCCGCAAACCTTCCACATACGGATAATCAAGTCCGGAATATTTGGCTTGGGGCATTTGCTGTGGATCAAAAAAACTTTGGAAGGCCACAAACTGCGCTTTTGGCGTCGGCTCAACCAGATTGGCGAGCGCGCTGAAGGAAAAACCGATCCACGGTACTACGATCGACCAGGCCTCAACGCAACGATGCCGATAAATGCGTTCCTCCAGGGGCGCAATCTTCACAATCTCGTCCATGCTGAATTTACGTGGCTTCTTTACCTCGCCTTCGACGGAAATACTCCACGGAGAAGTGCGGAAATTTTGTGAATTTTTCGCGGGATCGGACTTGTCTGTTCCGAACTCATAAAAATTATTGTAATGCGTCACGTCGTTGTAGGGGGTTTGCTTTTCCGTGGTACTGAGCGGGCTCTTTGTAATGCCGATGAACTTGGCTGTTGCCGATACTATGTCCAAAGGTTGCAAATCCCACAAACCCTGCCCGGCCAGCGCACCCACGCCGGCCATGCCCATAGTTCGCAAGAATTCGCGGCGCGTCCCGTAGTCGGACTTCGGAGTCACATCGGAATAGTTCAAGTCTGCTGACCGGCGAATGAGCACGGATCCTCCAATCACGAAGCGCGGGCAATCACCAGGTGCGGGTCATCGTACCGCTGGCCTTGATTCTGCCCGCGCGTCTATACCATATTACGGGAATTGGAGGTGATTGAATGAATCCCGTCTGAAAGCCACACTCGGGGACTTTGCCAGCAGGATTTGGTCTGAGTTTGCGTGGCGAGCAACCGTCATGCCGAGTCTTCTAAGCCTCGGGGGCTAGGGTGACGGGTTGATCCAGCTTAAATTTGAGGGTCGTTTCTGCGGGAATGATCACTTCCTTGCCCTTGGTGAGCACCTGCGCTCCTGCGCCGCCGGCGGCACCCACAGCAGCTCCGATCGCTGCGCCTTTCCCGTGTCCAACAATCGCACCAATGATGGTGCCCACTAACGCTCCACCCCCGACCATTTCCGCGGTGCGCTTGTTCGCTCCAAGGCCTTCGCGGCCTTTTTGTTGCACGTCCGAGGTGCTTACCAGATAACGCTTCCCGCCTACGGTGATGGAATGAAGATCCAGCGTGATTTCAGGGCTGCCGGTCGTGCCACCCGAGGAGACCGCTCGAATGATGAGTTCAGCAGGAGAACCCTTGGGAACAATCAACTCATTGGCGTTGTCCACCACGTCCTGCTGGATCTGTGCGGAAAAGCGTTGATTCGGGGACGCCGTTCTAGAATCGATGGTTTCATTGGTTAGCACAGTTAGTTGGGTTCCCGCGGGAAGCACTTCCGGCTGACGATCGTTGTAGGCAGCGCCATAATTGTTATTCCTGTTCGCGGCAACATAGTCGTTGTTTCTATTCGCAGGGGCATAGTCGCTCGAATTTTCATAGCTGCCGGTATCGCTGGGCTGGCGGCCGGAAGAATATCCTCGATTGATCCGCGCCGAGCGAAGCATGCGCTGGAACACATTTTCGTAGTTTTGGAATTCGCGCTCCGGCGCCGTAAAAACAAGGAATAGCAGACCTTGCGGGTGCTCCATGGTAATCAGCCAGTTAGTTTCGCGCCCTCCCAGCGGTGAGCTGTTTGAAAGGTAAGTAGAAAGGGCGTTTTCGCCGTCAACCGTAATGTACTCGTGAGACCGCACAACGCGCATATTGCGGTTGGACTGTCGCAACTCGGACACGAGTTGATCGGTCCATTGTTCTAAATTTCGGTTGTTGCCGCGCGATGAAGGATTTCCATAGTCTTGCGGCTGCAGCTGCTGCCCGTAACTATCCACATGCGGCTGGTAAGCGTTAATGATCACACCGTACGCTAGGGCCTGATTGCCGTTGCCGTCGTCCACCAGCCCACCGCGCGGCGCGATGGATGCGGCGTCGCCTTGCGCATAAGCCTGCCAATTATCCGGATAGTCGATACGCAGCAGCGAATTATTCAGCGTGGTAAAGCGGTTCGAGGGCCAGTCCGGCTGCCCGTTGCGACTCCCACCGTTATTGCCGCGAGTGTTGCCTGGATTGCCCTGACGCTGTCCCTGCCGTGGTGGAGGCACAGGCATGGAATGCACGTAGCGCTTGATGTCGTCAAATTCCCTGGTATTGGTTTTAGCCCCCGACGGCGGGCCTCCAAGTTTGTCCACTTCTTCCATGACGCGCTCGACGCGGCGGTCGGGGCTTGGGTGGTCGCTAAAAAATTCGGCGTGATGCCCGCCCTTATCCATCGCCTGGATCTTTTCGAGAAATTGTGCCATGGCGCGCGGATCGTAGCCCGAATCGTACAGAATTTGCGTACCCATGATGTCGGCTTGGCTCTCATCGGTGCGCGAATATTTCAACAGGATGGAATTCAGCGTGAACCCGGCGCCCAGTTGCGTCAGAATTCCCGCCGCGGAATTGCCCAGCACGCCACCCAACACGGCGAGCGGCATTTGTGCAGCGTAGGTCTTGCTAGCTTGGTTTGTGCCATGGCGCAAAGCCACGTGAGAGGTTTCGTGCGCCATCACGCCTGCCAATTGCGCTTCGGTATCCGCGGCTTCAATCGTGCCCCGATTGATATAAATGTATCCGCCGGGTAATGCGAAGGCATTGATGGCGGGATCGTTCACTGCTTTATAGGTGTAGTGAAACTTATAGCCAGGCGCGTGAGCAGTGAGGCGCTGGCCGATATTGTTTAGGTAGTTGTCTACCCGCGAGTCGTTCATCATGTTCAATTGCCGCTCGGCATCTTTGGACACCTGCTGTCCTACTTGCACGTCCTGATCCGGCGAAAAGAGATTCCAACCCGGCCTTAAAGGCGTACGGTCCGCTCTGGCGACCGGAGCCACAACGAGCGCGACCACCGCCAGCAGTGCAACTGCTTGGCGCCGCATTGAAACGTAATAGAAATGTGCATCAGTACGAGCTCTAGCTAAGTTCTGCTTCATCGCGACCTCTCTCACTCGATTGGGCGGGATAGCGGGGCATCGTGCCACCACCGTTCTTAGATGCTGTGGGGGTGTTGGGATGTGTCCGCCGTAATTGTCATCCAAGCATCCCGGAGGCCACAATCCAGCAAACGCTGTACCTCACTTGATCCACATCCGAAGCGAGAGTTTTAAAGGGAACAGCTCGACTAGGTGCCATCGCCAGTTATCATCCTCAAATGGCTCTGCTTCATTCCTCATTTGGAACGAATGGTGTTGCGAAGCGGAACGCTTTTCCGGTGTTGACGCCGGTTCGAACCTAGACCTAAGTTAATTCCGACTTCTGAGAACAAAAATCCTAACTTGTCTTTGCGTGGATTCCTTCTCGCGTGAGTGATGATGAAAATTGAGAATTCAGTCTAGTTTTCACGTAAGTTATTTAGTTCCAGTCAATTAGTAAACATGTGCATTATCGAACAGCAAAATATCACTGAGCCTTCTAGCATTCGAGTCGGTGTGACAGCGAGAGTTTTTGTCGACAATTGTCTACCGCTTCATTCTAGCCGCCTGGTGAGGCGTCCATGGAGCCGCAGGTAACGCCCTTCAACGATTAAAGAGGAGATGCTGATGCACAAGGTAACGGTAAGAAAGATCTGGATACTGGCGTTCCTGATGGCAGGGTTTGTTGCCGGATGCGGCGACGCGGACAAAAATCCTGGGGCCGGGAACCCCGGCGCTCCCCTGACCCCGCCGACGGTCATCTCCATAACTCCGACCGACGGCTCTACTGTTTGCCCCAACACAGCCGTTATCACCGCAACATTCAGTAAGCCGATGAACCCTGCAACGATTATCTCTCCAGCAACTTCGTTTACTTTGACCTTAAATGGGGCGAGCGTGCCTGGGACAGTTACCTACGTTGCATCGACCAATATTGCCACCTTTACACCCTCGAGTCCTCTTGCAGCAAGCACCACTTATACCGCCACGATTACCGGCGGAGCGCAAGACCAGTACGGCAATGCGCTGACGCCCATTAAGGTGTGGACGTTCACCACCTCCGCTGTGTGTCTACCGCCAGCACCACCGTCTTCAGGGTTGGGAGCGGCCTGCACTTTTGGAATTCTGGCCGGCTCCACGGTCACAAATACGGGCCCCAGCATAGTTAGGGGCGATCTGGGACTGAGTCCAGGAAGTGCGGTGACTGGATTTCTTAACACCAACACTTACGTGGGGACCGGCACCCACACAGCCGGGCCGGGACTCGTGGCCGGGACGATACACTTGACGGATCCTCCGCCGGCGTCGAGCACCTCCGCCGCCGCCGGCCAAGCCGCCTTGCTTGTTGCTTATAACGACTTGGCGGGACGAACTGCGCCTGCTCCGGCGACTCTGGCCGGAGATTTAGGTGGGCTAACCCTGGCACCGGGGCTTTATAAGTCCACGTCCACGTTGGGAATAACCGGGACTCTCACCCTCGACGGCGGCGGCAACGCGAATGCTGTCTGGATCTTCCAGATAGCTTCGGCACTCACCACCTTAAGCAATAGCTCGGTTGTGCTTGCTGGCCAGGCTCAGGCTCGCAACATCTTCTGGCAGGTGGGCAGTTCTGCGACTCTGGGAACCAACTCTACCTTCAACGGAAGCATCCTGGCGCTCACATCCGTCACGGTTACCACCGGCGCGACGCTAAATGGCAGAGCGCTGGCGCGAAACGGCGCAGTCACACTGGACACCAACATGGTTAACGTACCTTCCTGTCCATAAGGCATTCGGTAGTGAGACCAGCTTGAGGCTGGTCCACTACCGGTCAGGCTGAAAAGCATGATTTCACGTTATTGAAGTTCGGAGGATTATTCGCATGTCATCTCAATCAAAGAGCCATCCTGCCCGGGTCTTAGCAATGCTGCCGGCAATGATTGCTGTCCTATGTACGTTTGCCACCTTCGCCGCAGCTCAGGACCAGCCTGCTCCGAGGTGGGAGCTTTACGGCGGATACTCCTTCTTTCATCCCGGAGCGGATGTACACGGCCAGCTTCCGGGAGCATTGCTCCCGTTGAGCAGCCGCCTAGAAGCGAATCCACGCGGCGCTGGCGCCAGCCTTACTTATAATTTCAATCGCTGGTTTGGATTAACTCTTGATACCAGCACCCATTGGGGTAGCGGTGAAGCTACGCTCCCCAATAGAATTGACGACGCCGCTTTCTCCAACCTCTCCTTGGGACCAAAGGTTACGTTCCGCAGCAAACATTTTTCCCCGTTTCTTGAGGCATTGGTGGGCGACCATCGGCTTATGCCTGATGCATTTCACGATATAGACAAATTAGGGTTCATGTTCGGCGGTGGTCTTGATGTCAACCTGTCTAGGCACGTTGCTCTACGCCTGATCAGAGCTGACTATGTAATGTCGAGTTACCGCTATGGTCCTCCGGCTGTGCCGACCACTGACATCCGAGGCGTACGACTACAGGCTGGCCTCAATTTTATGTTCGGTGGCGGAACACCTCCAGTGCCACCCAGCGCGGCTTGCTCGGTACAGCCGACCGAGGTCTTTGCCGGCGAGCCTGTGACCGCGACTGCCAGTGGATCCAATTTCAACCCCAAGCGTACCGTCAAATACACCTGGAGCGGCATCGGAGTGAAAGTTGCCGGGACTGACGCTTCGGCACAGATTGACACCACCAGTTTACAGCCCGGCTCATACGGTGTGACTGCCAGCTTGAGCGATGGCAGTAAGAACCGTGTTGCCTCCTGCAGTGCCAAATTCACCGTCAAAGCGGCCCGTCCGCCCGTGATTTCCTGCTCGCCAGATCCTACGAGCGTGCGGACCGGTGGGACCTCAACGATCAGCTCGAACGCGAGCAGCCCAGATGGCCGCCGGCTGACCTACAGCTACTCCGCAAGCGCCGGAAACATTACCGGGAACACGTCCACCGCTACCTTGGATACCACTGGCGCACAGCCGGGGACAATTACCGTGACCTGTAATGTAAGCGATGACCGCAATCCGCCGCTTACGGCTTCGTCCACCACCACCATGAACGTGGAAGCTCCGCCTCCTCCTGCTCCTTCTCCTGAAATCAAGCAGTTGGAAGCCAAACTTGCCCTCCATAGTATTTACTTTCAAACCGCGCGGCCCACAGTAGCCAATCCCACCGGCGGTTTGGTGGAGAGTCAGCAGAAAGTTTTGCTAACGCTCGCCAACGATTTCAATCGTTATCTCACATTCATGCCGCAGGCCCATTTGATCCTTGAGGGTCACGCAGATAGTCGCGGGTCGATTGAATATAATAAGGACCTGACGGAACGGCGCGTAGACCGCACCAAGAGCTTCCTGGTCGAACACGGAGTTCCTTCGGCGAACATCGAGACTCGAGCATTGGGTAAGCAGGAAAACCTGAACTCCGAGCAAGTGAAACAACTAATTGAGCAGAATCCTGAGTTGAGTAATGAGGAGCGACAAAGACTGGAGAGAAACCTTCAGGTGATTGTTTTGGCCAATAACCGGCGTGTGGACATTTCCCTCAATACCACGGGGCAACAGTCAGTGCGTCAATACCCGTTTAACGCGAAAGACTCCCTAACGTTGCTGAGTACAAAAGGCGGCGAAAGTGAAAAACGGAGGATACCGCCAGCTAAAAAGAAGACCCCTAAGCCGTAAACGGCAGTTAAATGTGCCTGCTCAATGATTGCGCAGACGCATTGGGCCCACCAAAACGTAATATTGTAGGCGAGCGGATTTTCTTCCTCCGCTCATAGCAGTGCTCATCACTCACGACGGGGGAAAAACGGCGAGCATCCGATCGACAAAATCGCACCGCTCGCACCCCTGACCGATGACCTCGAAATACGGGCGGCGGCCCCACAGCGCGCTCCATTTGGAATAGCTACTATAGTAGGTCCCGACGATCTGCTCGCATCGCCCTAGCACTAGCATCTCGGCCAACGCAATCGTCACCTCAGTTGGCCGCTGTCCTGACATGTATTGTTTTGCCAGGACGGTGAGGGCCGGAAAGGTTTCAAGGAGCCTCCTCTCCAACGCCGGATCATCCGTGGCGAGGAATACGGGACGGTTCACGATGCCCGCACGGATAACGTCGAGAAATCCGTCAAGGGAAGAGATCCGATGATTATCAAAGTTGGGCGGTCCAGCCGTAAACTTGGCATACATGGCCAGATTGTCCGTGTTCCGGATGTGGACGCCCAGGGCGTGGTACAAGTCGTGCCTGGAAGCAAATTCGTTTACGATTCGCTGCACCTGGGGACGCGGGATCAGCGCCCGCAGACACCTATGGACTTCCTCGAGGTATGCCGGCCATTCGAAAGCCTGGCCGGAGCACCTCCAGATTTCGTCAAACCAAGCCGCCTCGTGAACGATGGAGACGTCCGGGCCGCAGCGCTCCAAATCGTGCGGTTTCAGAAAGTTCATCTGCGTTTGGAATAAGTCCTCAAACCGGCACGGGCAGGCCGGATCCGACCTCCAACAGAGATAAAACGGGACCTTGCGAAGGGTGGCCAACGCCTGATACCCAACCAAAGCACGCAATCGGTTCGCCAATCCGCAGCCTTGCACATGAAAAACGATCGCCAGTCGCGGTATCCGCGGCGCAGTAAGCCATCTTAATCGTTTCCGGATTTCCGTTTTGGCTCTCCCTCCCGCGAATAAGCCCAGCCGCCATCTCTTGATCCGGCGATTCCCCGGACGAAAAAGGATAAAGGAATTTAATACTATTTCGCTGGCCGATTTTTGGCCTCTCGAAGGATACGAAAAGCGGTCCGCCACCCAGTTCACAATCAGCCTCGAATTTCGGTGGATTATGCCTTAGTTAGTTCCCCACTAGGCTAAGAAGCTGGCCTGTACTTCCTTAGCTCAACAATCGGCTTAGCAATTGTTCCAGCAGATCTCGGTCTTGAGGATTCATCTTGGTGAATTCCACTCCCATCCCCTCGCCAGGTGAAACGCTTCGCACAATCGCCTCAGCCTGAACGATGCCTCCGGGTACTTGAAAGATCAATGTCAGGCTCGTATCTACCGGCCTTACACGGGACCCGGAGAGGAACACTCCTCCCATGCCTAGCGTCTTGACGCGGGAAGCCTGTTGGTCGCCACCGCCGTACCAGGCCACAGACATGCCGTTCGGCAGTGAGATACGCTGGTGGCGACGCGTGCCACAATGGGTTTCAGTGGTCATAAGACAGGGTAAAGTTACTAGTTCGATTCGTAGGAACCAATAGAACAAAAGTTCCTTTCTGCCGGTACTTTAGATTGCCAGTCAGTTCTCCAGCATTCCCGTTCTACGGAACGCTTGGAACGCTCGGAAGGGATAGAAGTCATATCGTGCTTAGCTACGCCGATGCAGTGGATATGCGACCGAAGGACGTAAAGCCCCCTCGCAAAACGGTTGGCTAATCGGGTGCGGTCTCGGAGTCCGAGACTCCCCGTGTTATTTGGGAGTCGAGACGTGGAAGATCAGGGAACGACCGATCTCAGAGCGTGCCGCATCGACATCCTGAAGACTCACGAAGAGATGTGTCAAGGCGTCTTGTTCTTCCTGGGAACGGCGGTCACGGTCAGCGACAAATGCTGCACGCACCTTGTCGAATGATGCGAGGTCTTTCACGTCGTACCAAGTGAAGTGAGTAAAGTCGCCATCGGTGCGTATTTCTTCCACGGCCAGGCCGTAAGCCAGAATGACGCCGTCAGCCAAGAGCTTGTCGAAGATGGGTTTGTTGTACTTCTCCCAAGCCTTGCGGAAATCGGCACCCTTACCGGGCTTCACTTTGACGAAATTATAGCGAGAGTAGGGCAGAACTCCGGCGGGAGCCGATGAAGACAAGCCGATAACTAGGTCACGCGTGAGAAAGTCATGGACTTTGCTCATGTCTGCAACTTCGCCGAGCCGAGCCGTGACCGACGTGGTCGGCTTTTGCCCCTTCTTGGCTACACCAGACTTACTGGCTTCGTCGCTGAGTTTGGCGATCTGAGCACGCATGGCGGAATCAACCTTCTCAACACCGGCATAGTCGGCGACTGCGTACCAGATAAAGTGAGTTGAATTGCCTGGAACACGCAGCAAAGAGACCTGCACACCCCAAGCCAAGACAACGCCATCAGCCATGAGCTTGTCGCGAACGGGCTGGCCAACGGTCTTGACGAGGTCCAGGAACTCATCTTCTTTGCCGGGGTTAATCGTGTATCCGTACCAGAAAGTGAGCGGTTGCATCTGGGGTTGCGATTGCTGTGCGGCACTGGAAATACAAGACAACAGAATTACGAAAAGGCACAAAATTAGGCGCGTCTTCATTGTTCAATCTCTCCGTGAAATTTTTCTCGCCTGCACCTGGGCAAATAGCAGACTACTTGTGAGGAAAGCTCAGACGCTGCGAGCAGGCGCTCAACGTCGTCGCTTCGAAGGGACCTTATGGAGAATGGGCTACCTTGTAGCATCGGGAATTGACTACGTCAAGGAATTCGCTCCAACGGGCTCAGTTTTCTGCCGCTCACGCTCGCGAAGCCGAAATTATTCGTGGCGGACGGCGGCGCTGTGCCGGGGAACCGTTGCCTGAATCCACGCTTCTGCCGCGACGAGGTGGAGAACAAATCCAATTCAAAAAAGAAGTGCCGCAAAATTCGTAAGGAGTCAATCCGGCCATGCGGCTCGTAGTGATCCAGCTACCCCTTGCACCAATTTGCAGCAGTCGTCACCCGAAGTGTCACAAATTGGCCGCTAACTCACGGAGTACGTTAGAATTAAAAACGGAGGAGTGGGTGAGCGGTTGAAACCGGCGGTCTTGAAAT